>Ga0272444_10000801_pt1 | contig 31935 bp, 33 predicted proteins | sample SSMForm13_FD_201033 | JGI IMG/M metagenome (GOLD analysis project Ga0272444, IMG submission 201033) | Marine sediment archaeal communities from Little Sippewissett salt marsh, Falmouth, MA, United States - SSM-Form-13 | ecosystem: Environmental > Aquatic > Marine > Wetlands > Sediment ...
TGACACTGTGTCGGTGCTGCTGAAGCTTTCGCAGCGCTAGTTTGAAGTCTCTGTCCTGCCACTCGACGAGAACCGCGAGCATGGGGCGAATCCGCTCTACATCTTCATCCCAGGAGGTGATCAGGGAGAGGAAGTCGTTGCCCACCTCGCTGAAGAACGCACCGATTACCATGTTCATCTTCTGAAGCTTCGCGCGGCGGGCCCTGTCCGTGAGGAGCCGATTGATGATGACGGTAACGAATGGAAACGGAATCGGAAGAGACGCCAGGGAGTCGTTCCGCCATCATACGGAACCCCGTGGCTCGTGGGAAACGGCGGGCGGCTACACTGCTTCGATCCATCGAGCATGGGGGATCGAAGTGAACCATCACCCCATGCATCGACCACCAAGTCTCGAACGGTCGAAGGAGTGGCGTGAGCGAACACGATCAAACCTTGAACGAGGATCTGTCTCTCCTCGACCGCGTGGCCGGCGGAGATCGCGCGGCTTTTGCGACGCTCTACGACCGCTACGCGAGCCGGGTTTTTCGCTTCGCACTGTCGATCGTGCGCCAAGCGCATCTCGCCGAGGAAGTGATGCAGGAGACGATGATCGTGGTCTGGAAGAAAGCGAAGACGTTCAGAGGGAACGCGAAAGCCTCGACCTGGATCCTCGGGATCGCCCGCAATCTGGCCTTCAACCTTCTCCGCAAGGAGAAACGCGGAGAGCGGTTGCCCGAAGAGAAGCTCGCGGAGTCGAATCCCGCAAAGCAGGTCGAAATGGCGGTTCACGTGGATCGGGCACTTCAGATGTTGCCGGACCATCACCGAGAGGTGATGCACCTCGTCTTCTACGAAGAGATGACCCTCCGAGAGGCAGCTGCGATTCTCGGCATCCCGGAGGGAACGGTGAAGTCCCGAATGCACCACGCCAGGAAAGCACTGGCCAAGGAGTTGGCATCATGATGACGTGCGAAGAAGTGCGAGATCTGATTCCCTGGTACGTCACAGGACGAATCGAGGTCGACTCTGCGAAGCGGATCGCGGACCACCTAGCAGGATGTGCGGATTGCCAGGCCGACTTCGTCGAGGCGGCTTGGATGAGGCGCCTTGTCAATGACAGCGCGCAGTCCGTCGCGCCTGCAGAGGGAGTCTGGTCCCGCATCGAACGGAAGGCGGGCATCGTCGACCTGGCCCGTATTGACGTGGGGTCGTTCCTGATTGGGCTCAAGCTCGGGATCTCCGCCTCATCTGGACGGTACCCCGTGCACGGTAGCCTGCGTGTTCTGGGACACAGCGTACGAATCATGGGGAAACGCCGCGGAAAGGAGGCAGGACGTGTTCAAGGGCGAGAAAAGGCGTGAACGCGCAGAGCGGGAGGCCGAACGGATCGAACGAGAGCGAGAGCGATCTCAGGAGGCGCTCGAACGCGACCAGGAGCGAATTCAAGAGGAGCAGGAGCGCCTTCAAGAGATCGAGGCCGAGCGCCTCGAACGCGAGCAGGAACGCGAAGAGAGAGAAGCGGAAAGGGAACAAGAGCGGATCGAACGAGAACGAGAGCGGATCGAACGAGAACGGGAGCGGCTAGAACACGAGAGGGAGAGACTGGAACAGGAGCGCGCCAAACTCGAGAAGCTTCAAGGGCGGCTCGAAGAGCGTCAGGAAGAGCTCGAGGACCTGGAAGAGGATCTCGAGGAACTCGAAGATGCGCTCGACAGCGCTGGAGACGTGAAGGAGGTTCTGGACGTGGTCTCCGAACGGATTCCGCACCTGATGCGCGGGATTCAGGAGACGATCTACTCTGTCGAGCAGAACAAGAAGATGGCGGAAGCCATCGCCGTTTTCTACAAGACGCTCATCGACGCAGGGATGGAGAAGCACGAAGCGAGCGCACTGACGATAAACCACGCAACGACCCTGCAAAGCCAACTCCAGCCGAAGCGTCGGGCGATTCGGTTTCCCTCCATTCCCGATCTCCCGGAGATGCCCGATCTGCCTGAAATGCCAGATCTTCCGGATCTCGCAAGCTTCCGTTTTCGCACGGAGGGCGACAAGGAATCGAAGTCAGCCGAGGACGTATAGCCAAGCGGGTGCGTCACGCCGGTGCGAGGCTCGAAAAGGCAGTCCCGACCGCGGCTACGGCAGCAGAACGTCGGCAAAGACTACGAACCCGCTGATCTCGTTCACCATCCGATGCAGGAAGCCGATGAGCTCGGCGGAGAGGCCCGCGACGTCCGCCGGCGCGACCGCCGGCAGGACGATCGCCACGGCGAGCATCTGCAGGTCGATCAGCTGTGCATCGATCGCCTGGATCTGGAAGGATCCGAACTCCTCTTCGCTGAGGGGACGAAGGATCACGGACCCTGCCGCCGACGGCAAGACCACGGTGAATAGCCGCTCCGCAAGCGGACGCGCCTCCGTCGCGTTCGGCGCGGGATAGCTCAGCAGGTCCTGCGCCGTGGACAGAAGGAATGGGCCTTCACCCAGTTCCACGCCGTTCCCCAGGCAGGTCACCGTGGCAATGGCCAGAACGACCGCGACGAGTGCCAAGACTCTTGCTTTCATACTCTCTGCCTCCTTCCGGTTCTCGGAACCGGGCCCGCCCGCCCCATCATACGACGGAAGACCGACTGCGATGCTCGTGCATCCAGCGAATCCCACGAGTAGGCTCTCATCACCGTGACGGAGACGAGAGCCGACCGCGATGTCTTCGATGAGATCCGCGAAGCGTGCCGAAGCGTGGCTGCAGAAGCCCAATTCGTCCGCATCGAGGAGGAGCGGGTTTCGACATATGCGCAGAGCCTTGAGGGAAACATCGGCCGACCTCCCGATCTCGACGCCGAGCGCCACTACGTAGGCGATCAGGAGACGACCACCGCCTACTTCGTCGCGCTCGATGCCATCAACTTCGGCTCCGGCTACTTCCCACACCTACGCAGGAAGCCCGAGATGTCCGGGTACTACACGATCGCATCGGCCCTTGCCGATCGGTTCCGCCGAGAGGGTCCGATCGGGGCGACGGACCTGGCTGCCATCTCGGCTGCAGGCTGTGCCAAGCTGTTCGGGCAGCAGGATGTCGAGGGACCGATTCGCGAGCTGATGGCATTGTTTGCTCAGTCGTGGAACGATCTGGGTCGCGATCTGGTCGAGCGGTTCGAAGGTCGGTTCACCTACCTCGTCGAGGCGGCCGGCAACTCGGCAACCCGGCTCGTCGAGCTGCTCCACAAGCAGCCGATGTTCCGGGATGAGGCTCTCTATCGCGACATGCTCGTTCCGTTCTACAAGCGCGCCCAGATCCTGGCCTCTGACCTGGCACTCGCTCTCGATGGCCGTGGGTTCGGCCGCTTCGACGACCTCCAGAAGCTCACGATCTTCGCCGACAACCTCGTGCCCCACGTGCTGCGACTCGACGGAATCCTGACGTACGATCGGAACCTCCTCGACCGGATCGAAGGCGGCGACCTCCTCGCAGCCGGCTCCGAGGAGGAGATCGAAATCCGCGCATGCGCGGTCCACGCGGTCGAGCTCGTCGCCGAGAATCTGCGCCTCACCAACGCGCAGACGACGTCGCGAGACTTGGACATCCTTCTGTGGACGCGGGGCCAACGTCCGGAGTACAAGGCTCATCCGCGTCACCGAACCCGCAGCCCGTTTTACTGATCACGGGAAGAAGCATACGCATGATCGCGGAAGCCGTCGACCGTCGCCGGCCCGATCCCGCTCACACGCTGGAGATCGTCGAGCGAAGCGAACGGCCCGTACGCCTCCCGATACGCGATGATTCTCGCCGCGAGAGTCTCCCCGATCCCGGGCAGGCGAACCAGATCGTCAACCGAACCGCTGTTCACATCGACGGGGCCTTGCTCAACGTAGACCGGCAGGATCACGGCTACATTCTCGTAGATGAACTCGGGGGCCTCGACACGAAGCGGTTGTCGTAGGTGCGGGACAACCGCGACGAGACCGCTTGTCAGAAGCGCGACGCCGATGAGCAGCATGAGGCCTCGCATCTGCGCATCCCGTGTAACTGAGAGACCGGTTTCGAGCGTCTTACGTATCTTCTCTTTCATCCTCGGAGAGACTACTGGCCCTGTTGGCCCGATGCAATCTCGGATGTTGGCTCCATCGCAGTCGGGTCGTAAACTCCTTGGCCCAAACGAAAATATCGGAGGAATTATGCTTCAGACTGCACTCACGTCATTCGGACTCGTCCTTCTCGCCGAGTTGGGGGACAAGACGCAGCTCGCTGTGCTCGCGCTATCGAGCAGGACACGGGCACCGTGGGCCGTCTTCGTCGGCGCGGGGGCGGCGCTTCTCGTGTCGACGGGCCTCGCTGTGGCTCTAGGCGGCGTTTTGACCCGCTATCTTCCCGCCTCCGCGACACGAATCATCCACTACGTGGCGGGGAGCCTTCTTGTCGTGGTCGGCGCGTGGACCCTTTGGAAGGCCTAGCCTGAGCCGTGAACCAACGCACCCGCTGAGAACCCGTTCGACCGCCAAGTCTCCATCTGTCCACGCGACGCCGGCGCCTGGACCCTTTGGAAGGCCTAGCCCGGACCGGTGAGCTGCGGCTCCCAGGTCCGCAGCTCCTCGAGCAAGGAATGCTCGGTCAGATCAAGATGGATCGGGGTAATGGAGACGAACCCTTCTGCGACGGCACAGAGGTCCGTCCCTCTCTCTTCGGGCGGTAGGTCGGTCATTGGATCGCCGCTGATCCAGTAGTAGTTTCGCCCGTGAGGATCCTCTCCGGTCACGAGGTAGTTGTCGTAGGCAGCTCCCCCCAGTCGCGTGATCCGCGGCACCAGTTCCCGCTGTTTCGGGAGATACGGAACGTTGACGTTGAGAAGGATGCCCCTCGGAAGATTCGCGCCTGCCAGGACGAAGGAGGCCAGACGCGCGGCGAAAGCAGCAGCAGCGTAGTAGTCTGGAAGCTCGGCCGGATCGCTGATCGTGTCCAGTGAGACAGCGATGGCCGGGATCCCGACGCGAACGCCTTCCATCGCCGCGGCGACGGTCCCCGAATAGGAGACGTCGCGTCCCAGATTGAGGCCTGCATTGATCCCAGAGACAATCAGATCGGGCTGTCGATCGAGGAGGCCGAGAAGCGCGAGCGAAACGCAATCCGACGGTGTGCCGTTCGAGACGCGGGCAAGACTGCCGTCCAACATGCGTACCTCGTCGACACGTAGAGGTTTGTGGAAGGTGCGCGTCCGACTCGCGGCAGACCAGTTTCGATCCGGCGCAAGGACCTCAACGGTCGCGCAGTCGCTGAGCGCGTTGTTCAGTGCGAGAAGCCCAGGCGCGTTCACGCCGTCGTCATTGGTGATCAGGATGAGCTTGTCAGGTGTCGTCATGTCCTCGTAACCCTAGCCTCCCGCAGGCCTTTCGGCAACCCGTCGATCGCTGTCCCACGGACGGCGAGTGACAGCTCAAGGGACGCGCCTCGGCGCCCTGCGGCTCCTGTAATACCACATCCACTGCCCAGGCATCGGAGTGTCGTTGCTTGTGCCCACCCAGTGTAGGTCCACAACAAGACCGCTTGCTCTCGTCTTGCCGAGGTACACACCGAAGTACCTCGCGTGCGAATGGAGACTCCACCAACGACCACGTATGTGACCATCCGGATAGATCAGCCCGATCAAGAAGTACCTCGCCCTGAGGTACGGAGCGCTACCGCAGACCCTTCGAGATCTTCCGGCCCCGTACAGAAACGACCCGAAGCGCCTCAAATAGACACGACCAACGAAGACGTTGTCCTCCGCCCCCTTTCTGTAGCAGTAGACATCGGGCCATCTGCCTCGTAGGTGCCGGAACGGTTTCGGGCATCTCAGCGGCCAGGCGTGCGCTGCCAGCGCCAACGCAACAGCCACCAGGATTACCATCAGGACGGACAGCAGGACCACGGGCGATGTAGGGACATCGGGAATCCGAAGAAGGACACTCAACACCCATCCGATGATCGCACTCAACGCCGCGCTTAGAACGGCAAGAACGAGCTCCTTGTAGGTCATCGGGGATTCTCTCCAACACACGCGCTGGGAGAGGCCGACCTGCGGTAGAAGTCGAGTCGATTGTCCCCATAGCGTCGCTCTTCAACTCGAACGAGCCCGCCAAAAGACTCGCCCGCGCCTTCCTCCCATCGCGTCGCGACAACCACCACAGGATCGTCCGTGAAGGCTCGACCGTCGCCGAGTGCCTCCAAGGTTGGGGCAACGAGGTCAAGGCCGTACGGTGGATCGATGAACACAAGATCGAAACGCCGCCCCCGCCGCCCGAATCGATCGATCGCCGCGACGACGTCTCCTTCGAAGACTTCGCATTCGTCCAGGAGGTCCAACGCCTCAGCGTTCCGGCGGATGATCGCGCAAGCCTCGCGCGCGTGATCGACGAACAGGCACTTCCTCGCGCCACGCGAGAGGGCCTCCAATCCAAGGCTTCCTGTTCCCGCGCACAGGTCGAGGCAGGCGGCTCCGGGCACGAAGTCCGAGACGATGTTGAACAGGGCCGATCGAACGAAGTCACGGACCGGTCGAATCCCACTCTCTTCCCAGTCGACGAGGCGTCGACCTCGCAGAGACCCGCCGATGATCCGCATCTTGCCTCTCCTTGATCGCTCCGGATGCCCTAGCTATGATCCGCCGTGATCCCATCGAGGAAATCCTCGACTCGGCGATCGAGCATACGAGAGGGGGAAATGCCGTTCAACCGGCGATGCCAAACCCGTTGAAAGCCGTGGCGTTCGATTTGGATTCCACACTCAGTCACTACTCGCTGACCGTGCAGGAGGTCGTCGAGCGAGCCGTGGCCCGGGCGGGCTTCCCCCCGGCCCACTTCGGACCGTCTGCCGAACTTGCCGCCGACTACGGTACTGCGTGGCGGGCGGCTGAAGAGGACCTTCGCGCTCCGACGAGCGAGCTGCGACGAAGAGCATGGAGCCGCATTCTGGAGACCCGAGGGTTCCACGATCAGGCAGCCGCCACACAGCTGGCTTCGGCCTACAGCGAGATCCGGCGCGAGACCAGCTTTCGCCTCTTCGACGGCGTCCGTCCCCTCCTCGCCGACCTGCGCAGGACCTATCGCTTGGGGATCCTGACGAACGGACCTTCCGATATGCAGTGGAAGAAGCTCCGCACGCTGGAGCTGCCGTCCTCCGTCGATGCCATCGTCGTCGCTGGCGACGTGGGGGCCTTCAAACCGGACCCTCGGCCATTCCGACGGCTGTTGGAGCAACTCGACACCTCACCGGAAGCGGCGGTTTTCGTCGGTGACTCCTTCGAGCACGACATCATCGGGGCGCACGGGGTTGGCATGCGCACAACCTGGATCACCGATGACAATGCCGGGAACCGAGTTCCCAGGGTCGACCACGTCATCAACCATGTGACGGACCTTCGGGAGATCCTCCTGTGATGCGTCGGCGAGGGCTGTTTGCACTCCTCGGACTCACGGCCCTTGCGACCGTGCTGATCTCGGTCTGCGCGGGAGCCGAGACCATCCTGCTTCCACACACAGTTCCCTCATTCAGCCAGAACTACACCGACGGCCCCGGAGCGTGGGGTGACTGCGGCCTTGGAACGTCCGGCTGTCCTGATCAGATCAGCACAACCGGCTGTCTTGTTACAGCATTCGCTTCGGTCCTCGCGTACTACGACCTTGAGGTGAGTGTCTCCTCACAGTTCTCCTGCACCGGAGCGGCCCGCAGAGGCATGGATCCGGGTGTTCTCAACGACTGGCTTCGAGAGAACGGAGGCTTCGGCCATTGCGCACAGGACCCGGTCGGAGACTGCTGTTTGGCGTGGGATCGGCTTCCCGGGGATGTGAAGCTGACCTTCTACGCCAATCGAAACGATGTAGGGCTGAATCCGGTCTCTGCCGTCGTGATCGATCATGCACTTCGAAGCGGCCGGCCCGTCGTGGCCGGTGTGCACTGGGGCGCGTTCTGCCGCGGCGGTTCGAGTCAGACGGAAGATTGCCACTGGATTGTGCTCACGGGAAAGGCCGGCGATACCTATACGATCATCGACACGATCAACCCGGATGGAAGCGCATCGCGGGGCGTGCGCACGACGCTCGATGCCGGCACGCACGGCGCCTACACGATCGACCGATTCGTCGTCGTGTCCCCGCCGTCGGCTGGCTTCGAGACATCCACGGGAACCGACGAGTCTGCGCTCGTGCAGATTCCCGAGACGACAACGTCTTCTGCCGCAGCCAAGGCACTCGTCCTTCTCCTCGTCGCCGCAGCGATTGTCACGGTGAGTCTCCTCCTGTCGTTCGCCAGCAGGTGATCATCGCGGTCAGGCCGCGACCCCCACCAGGACAAGAACCCCGACCGCGGCGCAGTACAAGGAGAAGACCCACAGTCGCGCCCTCGCGACGAGCGCCAGCATCGCCCTGATTGCCACGAGCCCGACCACGAATGCCGTGATCGTTCCCATTGCAAGCCCTAGCCACGACACCGAGTCCGCGCTGCAGGCGCCGGCCGCGTCCCACAAACTGAGCAGGCCCGCGCCGAAGAGCGCTGGAATCGCAAGCAGGAAAGAGAATCGTGCAGCCCTGCGCGGTGTGAGCCCCGCGAAGATGCCCGCGGAAATCGTCGTCCCGCTTCGTGAGAGACCGGGGAGAAGCGCCGCCGCCTGAGCCAGGCCGATCATGATGGCGTCGAGGAAGCGCGCTTGGTTCCGCTCCGCCTTGCGTCGGATGATTCCGGTCAAGCCTAGGACGAGCGCGGTCACGAGGAGACTGCCGCCAAGTATGGTCGGCGCGGCGAAGATTCGGTCCATCGAGCCGCGAAGCAGAAGGCCTAGCACAACGATAGGCACGGTGCCCGCTGCGATCAGGCCGATCTCCTTTCGACCCTCGATCGTTCCCTTCGGCGTGAGCGATCGCAGCATCGCCAGAAGGTCCGCGCGAAAGAAAAACACCACGGCGAGAAGCGTCCCCCAGTGGAGGAGAGCCTCCAGCAGGACGCCCGGCGGATCCAGACCGATGACGCGCTGAGCAAGGACGAGGTGCCCGGAACTCGAGATCGGAAGAAACTCCGTAAGGCCCTGGACCGCGCCGAGAATCGCGTAGCGTATCATTGCTTCCGTAGACCGTAGCGCAGAGAGAGCGCGCCCATTTGGCAGGCTTCCACGCACTCCCCGCACTTGATGCAGTTGTGATCGTCGTGCTCGACGTGCGGATCAAGCCCCATCGGGCAGCTCGGCGCGCAGTCGCGGCAGCTGGAGCAGCGTTCGGCATCCAACCGCAGGTGAAGGAAGCTGACCCGGTTGAACAGCGCCAGGAGACCGCCCATCGGGCAGAGGTAGCGGCACCAGAACCGCGAGATCAGCACCATCCCGACGATCGTCCCTCCGAGTGTTCCCATGTGAATCAGGAATGGACGATTCACCTTCGCCACACCGAGAAGCAGGTACGGAATCGACGCCTCGATCGACGCCGCGGGACAGACCTTGCAGAAGACGGTGTCCGCGAAATACCAGGCGGCGATGATCGTCCCAAGAAGAACGGCGAACTTGCCGTACGAGAAGGACTTCGAGATCCGGACTCTCCGGAAGGAAAGCAAGTCGTTGAGCGTCCCGAACGGGCAGAACCACCCACAGAATCCGCGACCCGCGATCAAACCGTAGGCGACGATCGCGCCAAGCCAGAAGAACGGAGGCGTCCCGAAGACGATCAGATTCTGCATCAGCCCGATCGGGCAGACGGTGACGGCGAGCGGGCAGGCGTAGCAATGAAGGCCCGGAAAGAGGATGTGCGTCATCCCGATCCCCGTAATCCCGAACAGGCCGAACAGGAGCCCCAATCCCTGCGTGCCGCGTCGTGCGAGCGTCCAGCTTCTCATTCGCCGACCCCCAGGAACTCGAGCAACCGGTTCTCCAGATCCTCGACGCCGAACAGCACTTGCGATGAGCCCTCCCGAGAGATCGCGGGAACGACCGTCCGTCCCGATCGGACGACCCCAAGGGCCTTGGCGAGATCCGGTGCTATCGCGACGTCGATGAAGCGGTAGCTGATGTGCTCCGTGACCTCGGACATCCGCTCGACCACCGCCTCCGCGTACGGGCAAGCGTGGCACCACTCCGCGTAGAAGACGGTCAGCTCGACATCCTGCTCGAGGGCCCCAAGCGCCTCGATCGCGGCCGGCGTGAGCCGCGCGTCAGCCGGGCGCGCCTCCTCAATCCCAACGCAGGAAGTACAGAGAACGGAGCCAACCCCTTGAGCTTGCTCGTGCTGATCCCGGAGCACACCGTAGGCGAGTCCACCGGCGACGACCAGAACGAGCCCCGCTATGGCGGTTCGTCGTCCGACGGCGAACCGCTTCAACACCAGCAGCCCCACGACCAGGAGTCCGGCGAAGGCAAAACCAACCCATGGCCACGGAGGAGGTGTCCGGGTCGCCACGGGCTTGACCGTGGCGATCGGCACGTTCTCTCCATCGCCAAGAGGAGGCGGCGGCTCAGCGATCAGCAGGACGTCAAGGGACTCCGCGATCTGGAAACAGAGGTCGCCGATGCAATAGGTGTAGAGCAGTCCGAGCGTTGCCGTGTGCTCGCCCTCTGGCGCTTCGGACGAAGTCGAGATCAGAAGCGGGATCGATCCTGCTTCGAACGGGTGAAGGACCTTGATCGACTCCGGCTCGGCCACAAGCGAGAAGAGATCGGGATCGATCGACACTACGGCAATGTCGTCCGCCTCCCTCATCGAGGCATTCTCGATCAGAACGTGCATTTCGCTACGTCCACCGACCGGAACGGCGATCCTCTCCGGCTCGACCGAGAAGGTGAGAATCGGCTCTTGCCCCGTTGCGCCGCCCACGAAAGCGAACGTCAATAGGAGGATGAGAGTCGCCTGTCGCCGTCTCATCCGCCCGCGTCCCCTGCGCCCACTACGTCTAGCAGATCCGCAACAGCGTCAATCAGCTGCTGGCCGCGAAGCCCCCGGGCGACGATCACACCATCCTCGCCGATCAGATACGTCATCGGGATTCCTTCGATTCGATACAGACCGCCGATCGGTCCGTCCGACCCGTCGTACACCTGCCGCCAGTCGATGTTGTGTTCAGCAACGGCAGCGTCGAACTCACCGACCGTCCTATCCAGGTTGATTCCGAGAACGATGAGCCCTCGATCATCGAACTCGTCGACCAGCTGACGGAAGGTCGGTAGCGCGCTGACACACGGCCCGCACCAGCCGGCCCAGAAATCGAGCACCACGACTTCTCCGCGAAGCGTGGTGAGGGTGACTGTTTCATCGGAGGAATCCGCTGCGGAGAACTCGGGCGCGGGAAAGCCGGGCAAGAGCGGCGGCTTGATCGGGACCGATTCGTCGGACGGCTCGATGCGCACTCGCGCTCCATCCTCCGAGACCTCCAGAATCTCGTAGGTCGTCCCGTCGATGTTGAACGGCTCATTGAGGAAGAACCGCTCGTGAGAATCTCCGGTTGCCAGCAGGTCGCCGTCGCCGTCGGCGTCCACGAGGAGAATGCCTCCATCCAGCCGATCGTAGCGACCATCGGTGTCTGCGTCGATGATCGCGAGGCGGGTCTCACGCTCCCCGAGTGTGATGGTGCCCTCTCGATAGCTGTTCCGGCAGAAGGTCATCACAGTCGGCATGAAGGGATTCCACATCAGGTAGAGCTGGTACGGCGACGCGGAGCCGTCCGCATGAGTCACCGTTAGCGAAACGTCAGCGAGAAGACTGCCATCCACAAGGGTTCGCTCCCATTCCGCGCGGACGAGCTCCCCCGCCATTTCGGGATCGACACGAAGGACCACGGCCCCGTCCTCGGCCGTAATCTGCACGACGTGCTCGCCTCCGGCGAGTGCGAGAAGGCCGACAAGCGCCTCGATCGGCTCTCCGCCTTCGTCAACCTCCTCGACGACATCGAGTTTGATCGCGCGAACGAAGCACTGGTCGGTCAACGCAGTGATGTCGCTGACGTAGGTGAGATCCGCCTCCGCCGCGGCGACGCCCATCGCAGCCAGCATGAAGAGCATTGTCGCAGCGAGCCTTCGCCTCATGCGATGCCTCCGCCTTCGTACGCCCGGAGTCGATCGGCAACGGGACCGGGACCGATCGCGCTCAGGATGTCGAACAGGCCCGGCCCTGCTCTTCGTCCGGTCACGGCAATTCGGCAGGCGAGCGCTACGTCTTTTAGCTTCGCCCCATGCTCGGCGAGCGCGCCGCGGATCGCCCCCTCGACAGACTGGGGTGTGAACGGCTTGAGCGGCTCCAGCACGTCAGCCAGCGCACCCATCAGCTCCGCCTGAGTCGGCGAAACCTCCGTCTCGTCGACACGATCGAGCGGGATTGGGAAGAGTATCTCCATCGCCCAAGCCAGATCCGCGAGGGTGTGAACGCGGTCCCTCAGCAGATCGGCGCCCAGACGAAGCCGCTCGCCATCGGCAGCGGCCCACATGGCTTCAGCGATCCGGCCCCGAAGCTGCACGAACGGTGTTACCAGATCGACGAGTCGGTCCAGATCGGCCCGCTTGAGATGCTGCTGGTTCAGCCAGCGGAGCTTCGCTTCCTCGAACACGGCCCCAGATTTGTTGATCTCCTCAAGCGTGAAGAGCTCGACCAGCTCATCGAGCGAGAAGATCTCCTGATCACCGTGCGCCCAGCCGAGGCGGGCAAGGAAATTGATCATCGTCTCCGGAAGGAACCCCTGATCGCGATACTCGAGGACCGAGGCGGCTCCGTGGCGCTTCGAGAGCTTCGCACGATCCGACCCGAGGATCATCGGCATGTGAAGAAACCGAGGCACCGGGCGCCCCAGCGCCTCGAAGAGGAGGATGTGCTTCGGGGCGTTATTCAAGTGGTCGTCCCCGCGAATGACGTCCGTGATCTCCATGTCGGCATCGTCGACGACGACCACGAAGTGATAGATGAAGCTCCCATCGGAGCGCCGAATGACGAAGTCCTTCAGATGATCGTTTCGATAGGCGACCTTCCCGAGGAGCTGGTCGTGGACGATCGTCTCCCCTTCGGTCGGAACGCGAAACCACCACGCGCCTTCCGACTCGTAGGCGAGTCCTTGCTCCATCAACGCCTCAGCGGCGGCGGCGTGCTCGGCATGCCGCTCGGTCTGCCGATAGTACTCGTCCCAATCGAGCCCGATCCAGCGAAGCGATTCCTCGATTTGGGCGATCGACGCGTCGGTCGATCGCTCCCGATCGGTGTCCTCGATGCGTAGGATGAACGCCCCGCCGGTACGGCGGGCGTAGAGCCAATTGAACAGCGCGGCGCGAGCGGAACCGACGTGGAAGTACCCGGTAGGGCTCGGCGCGAAGCGGACGCGAACCATGATCCCCCCTCGGAATCTTGTCGTCCGGCATTGTATCCGATCGGCACGGGAGGCAGTCGAGCGCAGCCCCTGAAAGGCCAAGGGAGAGGGACCGTTGAGGTCCCTCTCCCGGAGGGCTGGTATCGGGGGTGCGAGATGTTCTTCACTCGCTTGTCCGTGACGATCTCAACCTATCAGCGGGTTGTGAGGGACTTGTGAAGGGGGGTTGTAGATTCGGTGAGACGTCGGGGACACCGACGAAACGCTCGATCCTCCAGGGTGTTCATACAGAGAGGACGGCGGCAAGATTTGCCATGAGCTCGAATCGCCGCTATCAGTTGATACACACACCACGTCTAGGGGGCGGGCATGACTCAAAGAGCGCGCAGGCATCGGTGGTTACTCATCGGGTTCGTGGTTCTTTTGGCCGTCGTGGCCATGGCGTTCATCACCAGTGGGAAGAGCGAAGACCCACTACCATCGTCTTCGCCCGCGGATGATCTGGAAGTCACCCAGGTGATTCCTGCAGACGGAACGACGGGAGTCGAGACGGACGTCACGATCCTCGTCACCTTCAGTCGCCCCGTCGTCCCTCTGACGGCAATCTCCGATCCCGCCTCCGCAAATCTTCCGGATCCCCTCGTTCTCCTACCGGACATCGAGGGGAACGGCGAGTGGCTGAATACGTCAACCTACATGTTCGTGCCAAACGAACACCTCGCCGGTGGGACGGAGTACACGGCGACCATCCCCGCCGGCTTGTCGGACGTGGCAGGCGGCCTCCTCGCCGAGGACGTCGTTTCGTCTTTCGTGACGGTCCGACCGAAGGTCGTCTGGATCGACCCGAGCCGGAGCGAGGATCACGTCCCCGTGAACGCGCCCATTCGGATCACCTTCAACATGCCGATCGCGGAGGCGGGCGTCGCCGAGCGCTTGACCGTTCGCACAGCAAGCCTCCTGGGTGAGCTTCTCGCTCGCAGGTTGCAGGGGACAATCACTGTCGAGGGCGAAACTCTGACGTTCACGCCCAGCGCGCCGCTCGACTTCGACAAGCAGTACGTGGTCGACCTCGATCCCGGCGTCACTGGGGAGGCGGGCGGTCTCGGAACGACCGAGAAGACCCACTGGCAATTCCGCACGGTGCCGCTCCCCCGGATCATCTCGACCGATCCTCGAAACGGGGAGGACGATGCCTATCCCTACACGTCTTTCGTGATTCAGTTCAACACGACGATCGACCCCGACACCGTGATGGAGAACGTCTCGATCGAGCCGGTGCCGGAGCCCGAGGAGCTCGATACCTGGTATCGTGGTTGGGATCAGAATTACGTGATCCGCTTCGGTGCGAAGCCGAGCCAAGCGTACACCTTCCGCATCGCTCCACACATCGCCGATCCGTTCGGCAACGAGACCGGCCAGACGATGACTGTCAGCTTCGAGACGGCCCCTCTCTCCCCCACCGCATGGCTTCACGTGCCGGGGCACGTGAGCACCCTCTCCACTTCGGAGCCTGCACGGCTCGTCGTCGGACATCGAAACACGGACCAGCTAAGCCTGAAGCTCTGGAAGATAGATCTAGCCGAGTACTTCGAAGCCATGAGCGACTGGTACGACTTCGAACCCGCCGGGCGTCCGGACCGCACCTGGACGGTGCCGGTTGAGCCGCCTCTGAACGAGGTCGACTACGCCCCGGTCGATCTTGCCGAAGGAGGTGGCTCTCTCCTGGCAGGCATATATGTTGTCGAGCTTCGCGCCTCCGGCGTTGATTGGGATCGATGGAATCACCGACACCTGCTCGTCTCAAGTCACATCAACCTGACACTCAAGACCACCGAGGACGACACCCTCGCGTGGGCGACCGACCTGGAAACCGGAGATCCGGTCCCTGGCCTCATCCTGTCGGCCTACGACAGCGATGGAGAGAAGATCAAGGCCACGATCACCGACGGGTACGGACTGGCCTTGCTTCCCGGAACCGAGGCCGCCGACTGGCGCGGTCTGACGATTGTCTGTCGCGAGCCGTTCGTCCTCGCAGAGACCGATTGGACCGACGGGATCTCGATCTGGGATCTCGGTCTCTCCTCGGAGACGCCGCCGGATCGCCGCGCGTTTCTCGACACCGATCGCCCCATCTACCGCCCCGACCAGACGGTCTTCTTTCGCGGCGTCATCCGTGACGAAAGAGACGCGTCATACACCGTGCCCGAGCTTCTCTCGATCGACGTGACGATCCGGGATCCTGAATGGGAGGTCGTCTACGACAATTCCCTCCCGCTCGACGCCTTCGGCATCTTCTCCGGCTCGATCGACCTCCCAGCGGACGCCCCGCTAGGAGACTACTCAATTCGAGCCGAGGTCGGCGGAAGAACTTTCTACCACGAATTCCAGGTCGCTGCGTATCGAGCGCCAGAGTTCGAGGTCACCGTCACACCGGACAGAAGCGAATCCGCTCGGGACCAAACGATTCGCGCGCTGGTGCGTGCCGAGTACTTCTTTGGTGCGGCCGTCGCGGACGTCCCAGTGGAGTGGCACGTGGTTTCGGAGGACTACCACTTCGCGCCGTCCGCGTTCGGACGATACTCCTTCGACGATGTCGACGATCCGTGGACCTGCTGGAGCTGCTGGTGGATCCTCCCGAGCCCGCCTCTGTCCGTTCTCGACGGCAGCGGAACCACGGACACAGACGGACATCTCCTGATCGAGCTTCCATCGGACATCGCCAGTCTGTCCCCCGATCCTGACGCGGAGCCGCTCGTCGGGAGCCGCACCCTGACCATCGAGGCAACCGCCCAAGGAACGACCGGCGAGAGCGTCTCCGGCCGCTCGAGCATCATCGTTCATCGAGCGAACTTCTACGTCGGCCTCGCCGCCGGGAGAAACATCGGCCAAGCCGAGGAAGAGACGAGCATCGACCTCGTCACCGTCGACTGGACCGCGGAGCGCATGGCCGAGGTCTCCCTTCGCTACACGGTCTTCCGACGCGAATGGTCGAACGTGTTCGAGGAGGACGAGACCGGCGGCGGCCGATGGACGTGGACGGCCGAGGACATCGAGATCACGGCTGGCAGCCTTGTCACCGACGGCCTCGGCGACGCGCAGCTCACGTTCACCCCGTCGGAAGGCGGGGCGTACAAGATCGTCGTGGAGGGAGACGATGACGCCGGGCGTACGGCCCGGTCGAGCCTGTTCGTCTGGATCAGCGCGCCGGAGAGCGTCTCGTGGCGCCGAACGAACGATGACACGATCCAGCTAATCAGCGATCAAACGACCTACGCCGTCGGTGACACAGCCGAGATCCTGATCCCAAGCCCGTACCCCGGGGAGCAATGGGCGTTGGTGACGGTCGAGCGAGGAGGGGTCCTCTCACGGGACGTCGTCCAGCTTCCCTCGAACAGCAGCACCATCCGCATTCCAATGACTGACGACCACATCCCGAACGTCTACGTGGGCGTCGTCCTCGTTCAAGGCCGCCAAGCGGCACTCGCGGCCGCCGCTGGGCAACCGGCCGCGGCTGGCACAAAGGTCGGCTACATCCCGCTCACCGTGGAGACCGAGCCGAAGGAACTTCGCATCGAGATACTCCCTTCCGCGTCCCGCGTCGAGCCGGGCGAGACGGTTACGATCGACGTGCGTGTCACCGATGACGAGGGCCTTCCGGCCCGTGCCACCTTCTCGCTCGATCTCGTCGACAAGGCGATCCTCTCGCTCCGCCCCCGCGTGGACGATGCGATCCTTGCGGCCTTCTACAGCCGGCGAGGCCTCGGAGTACGGACCTCGAGCGGCCTTTCCGTCTCGCTCTCCAGGCTCATCCTCGAGCAGCTCGACGACCTCGATCTCGTGGACGCGGACAAGATGGCCTTCAACGAAGAGCAGGTGGTCGGCGCTGCCCCGCCCGCCATGATGGCTGAGGCGGCACCGACTTCCCTCCGCGCTTCAGACGACACGGGTGCCGCCGAGCAACTCCCAGCTAACGTCGAACTACGAGAGGAGTTCCTGGACACCGCCTATTGGCATCCGGCCATCGTCACCGACGAGGAAGGATTCGCCCGCGTCGAAGTGGAACTTCCCGACAACCTCACCACGTGGATGCTGCGTTCGGTCGGAGTGACCCGAGATACGCTCGTCGGCGAGGAGACGGCCGAGATTCTGGTTACAAAGCCGCTCCTCGTGCGTCCGACAACGCCCAGGTTCCTCGTCGTGGGGGACCGCGTGCGACTCGCCGCATCCGTCTCCAATCAAACCGACGAGCCTCTCGACATCGAGGTCACGCTCGGCACAACAGGGGTCGAGCTCGAGGATCCGCCAGTCCAATCGATCCTCGTCCCGGCCGGATCCGAAGTCCGCGTCACCTGGTGGGCGAACGTCCTCGATGTCGACAGCGTAGACCTCGCGTTCAGTGCCATGTCGGGAGAGCTGAGCGATGCCGCGCGGCCGCGGCTGACCCTCAACCCGGATGGTACGCTCCCCGTCTTCCGCTACACGGCTCGCGAGACGGTTGGGACCGCCGGGCAGCTGAGCGAAGAGGGAAGCCGAATCGAGGCAATCGTTCTTCCTCCTGCTTTCGACGCCGAGGCGAGCGAACTTGCCGTTCGCCTCGACCCGTCCCTGGCGGCAGCAATGACCGAGGGTCTGTCGTATCTGGAACACTTCGAGTACGAGTGCACCGAACAGCTCGTCAGCCGGTTCCTCCCAAATGCGCTGACCTACCGAGCGCTGACCCTCCTCGGGATCAAGGATCCGGAGTTGGAGGAGAAGCTTGCGGACCTCGTCCCGGAGGCGCTGGCCGAGCTGGCAGAACGCCAGAACGGCGACGGCGGCTGGGGATGGTGGGCCGGAGAAAGCTCGAACCCTCACTTGACCGCGTACGCAACCTTCGCCCTCCTGAAGCTCAAGGAGATCGACCGAGCGGTTGACGATGCCGTGCTGGATCGGGCACTCGACTTCCTCGAAGACGCGCTTCTGCCTGCCCGCACGATTGAGTCACCGTGGGACGCAAATCGGAACGCGTGGATCCTCTACGTCCTCAGTCTCGGCCGCCCCGCCTTGGCCTCCGAGCACACCGGCTCGCTTTTCGACCACCGGGAGATGCTGAGTCACTACGGGAGGGCGTTCCTTGCTCTCGCCATCGCGGAGCTGGAAGGCCGGCAGGAGAGGCTCGATGCCCTCCTCTCCGACCTCGTCAACGATGCGATTCTGTCGGCAACGGGAGCGCACTGGGAGGAGGAGGCCGTCGACTGGTGGGCGATGAACACGGACACGCGCTCGACGGCCATCATCCTCGACGCGCTCGTCCGGATCGACCCGACCAACGCACTGCTCCCGAACGCCGTACGATGGCTCATGGTCGCCCGGGATGCTGGAATCTGGGAAACGACGCAGGAGACCGCCTGGGCGTTAATCTCACTCACCGATTGGATGGTCTTCACGCAAGAACTCCGGGGCGACTACGAAATACGCGTTGGTCTCGACGACGAACCGCTCCTCATTGACTCCGTCACACCGGACACGGTCCGGCAGCCACGCACCGTCACCGTCGTCGGCGCCGAGATGATCGACCGTGATACGCACACGCTGTCAATCGCGCGCGGAGACGGAGACGGAACACTCTACTACACCGCTCACTGGACGGTCGGGTTGCCCGTCGATGCGGTCGACGCTCTCGATCGAGGCATCACGATCCAGCGAGAATACCTTGCGATCGACGCATCCGAAGGGGAGTCAAGTGAAGACCGGACAGCCGTCGCCGTCGGAGAGACGATCCAGGTTCGGCTGACGATCGTCGTGCCGAACGATCTGTACTACGTCGTCGTCGAGGATCCGATCCCGGCAGGCTGCGAGGCGGTCGACCCGTCGCTAGCGACAACGAGCATCCTCGAGCCGGAGCCAGGCCTGAGTCGAGAGGAGAACGCATCGGGCTGGTGGCCTGGTTGGTGGTGGCGCTGGTTCTCCCGATCGGAGTTCCGCGATCAGAAGGTCGTCCTGTTCACGGACTTCCTCTCCGCGGGAACGTACACGTACACCTACATGCTGCGAGGCCTCACGCCGGGCACATACAACGTGCTGCCGAGTTCCGCGCACGAGTTCTACTTCCCGGAGGTGTTCGGCCGTTCCGAGGGGCGGGTGCTGCGTGTGACAGAGGAGTGAGGCGTTGCACTGAGGCTTTGCTAGCGACCTCGGAGAAGAAGCACTGCGCTTGAGTTGTTTGCACAGCGAATGACGATCACGCCAGTCGGACTGTCATCCGAGACGGTCGCGTAGAGTTCCTGGATCGCGACCTCTTTACGCGCGAGAGCCTCGCTCATCCGACAGAGGTATCCAGGATGGTGTGGAATCTCCATTAGAATGACCTCGCGCTCCTCGACGGAGAACCCGGCTCCGCGAAGCGCGTCGTACGCGTGAGACTGAGAACTGGTCAGAAGATGCAGCGTTGCCGAGTCGTCGCTCGTGCGCACGACGATGGAGACGATACTGATTCCCATGTCACCGAGGAGGCGGCTCACTTCGGCGACGACGCCGACACGATCCTCCGTCTCGATCACGATCTCGGTGTGCAACCGTACGTTGACCATTCCACATCGCCTCTCGGGCTTCAGTGGATGGGCCCAAGATCACGTTGTTCCAGCCTAGCAGTCCGCCCCGTCCGCCGGACTACACATGACCTCTTCAGAAGGGACAACGGACTCGCCAATCCGGGTCACGGACTCGACGCACCGGAGGATCAGACAAACGTCTCGATCCGTCTATAGCACAGTCCTTTCGGACCTTATCCCATCCCGTCTACCCTCTGAGTCGACATGGCGGTGAGATGGAGCGCCTTCCGAGCGATAGCCGCTTGGGCGGCCATTGGACTATTTGCCTTTGCCCTCGCGTGCAATGCCGACGTGAAGGCTGATCTCGTTTCGGGCGATCAGGAGGCCTCCCCGGGCTCGTATGCGACGTCCGTCTTCTCGATTGCGAACACGGGAGCAGCCGAGCTCACGGCCCTTCTGGAGTTCTCGAGTCCGACGGGCTGGCAAGTCCCCGGCGCGCAGGAAGCGCTCACGCTCTTTCCGGGTGAAGAAGGTACGGTCTTCGCGACCATCGTGGTCCCCGAGGACGCGCGGGCCGGCGAGTATGAGGTGACGCTCACTGCGATCTCTCAGGCCAACCCAGCGGATCGATCGACGTCCGTCGTCGTGATCCGCGTTGCTCCAATCAACGAGATCGAGCTAATCGCGCCGAACGGACGAAGCGGGGCACCCGGGGCGTCGATCGAATACGAAGTCACGGTGGTGAATCGGGGAAACTCTCAGGACACCGTCGTTCTGGCGGCCGACTCCTCGCGACAGCTCAAGACGGAGTTGTCTCCACCGAACGTTGATCTCGCGCCTCAGGAGCGAGCGACCATCCAACTCCGCCTTGCGCTCCCACCCGAAGAGCAGCCCGGCCAGGACGTGCTCACGATCACGGCCACATCGACCCTCTACGCTGGGGTGAAAGACGATGCCGTGATCTTCACGACGATCCTTCCACCAACCCCGGATGCGGTGGGAGGAACACTGATGGAGATCCTCTCCGGACGCCTGCGTCTCTCGATACACCAGGATGTCTTCTCCGGCGACTTCGGCAGCCTGATGTCGTTTTCGACCTCCGGGCGCGTCCTCGATGGATACTTCTCTTCCTTCCTGAGCGCAAGCCATCCCCTCGGCCCGGACCCGTTCGAAGTCACCTCCTATTCGATCCTCTATCGTCAGGAGCCGACGACGACGACCCTTGGCACCTTCTCCAGGCGGCTGACGGATCTCGTCAGCCTGACATGCGAGGGAGGAAGCGTCGAGGTCGACGAGGACCTCTTCAGCCTCATCGCCGTCGCCGGGCTCGACGGGGACGAGGCCCGCTTCGGCGGACGACTGACCGTCGGACCGGAGGTCGCCAACGTGGGCCTTGCCTACTTCGAGGCGCGATCGCCGACCTCACGACAGGCCATCGCGGGGGCGAGCGCTGTGTCCGAACCTCTCGAGGACTGGCGGATCCTCACCGAGGCCGCATTGGGCACTGACGACGGCCAATCGAGCCTCGCATTCCTCTTCACGACGCAGATCGACACATCCAGCTACTTCCTCGACGGCGAGGTCTTCTCCATCGGCACGTACTTCCCCGGCTCCGGTCGCGACAGCGCCGGAATCCGTCTCTCTCAGCGCCTGAGGCTGACCGACCTCTCGCTTAGCCTCTCTCTCTCCCACGTGTGGGACAACGTCGTCCAGGACCCGGTCGTGGCTACGCAGATCAACGACGCGATGGGGTTCAACATCTCCGCCACGCCGATCGAGGACGGCCCGAGGCTCTCCTCGACAGTCCAGTTCGGCTGGGCACGCGAAGACGATCCGACGCAGAGCAGCGAGATCGACCTTCTCCTCGCGGCAGGCGCCCGAGAGACCGAAGGGGTCTTTCCCTACACCTTCTCCGGGGAGATCGCAGACCAGATCGACCAAGTCCTGGGCACGCACACCCGCACCCTTACGTTCAGCGAGGGCGCCGGCCTGTCCGTCGACTCGTTCTATCTCTTCCTCCAGCTCACCCAAGAGAAGCACGTCGATGTGATCAGCGACAGCATCCTCTCCGGCGCGACCGACGTCTCCTTTCTCTTTCGCCCCGAGGGAACGCTTCATGAAGCAACAATCTCGCTGCGCAACACAGAGGATTCTCTCGACCTGTCGGCGTCGTTCTTCATTCGCTTCCTCGACGGTCTCGACATCGCCTTCGACGGGACGATCGGATGGGATCGCGCGGACGCATCTCCGGTTTCGTTCGGATGGGGGGTTGCGTTCACCGCCGACCTCGCCGTCCCACTCCCATTCCTCGTAACACGAGGCCGCATCGAGGGTCATCTGTTCGTCGATGTCGACGGGGACGGAACCTTCGGAGCAGCCGATCTCCCCGTCGCGGGAGGCATCCTCGCCACCAACGGAACCGAGGTGGCAACCGATGCCGACGGACGGTTCCGATTCCCTCCGCTTCCCCGCGGTACCTACTCGCTCACCGTCTCTCGTCTTCCCGCGGACACTGCATCGCCCGAAACTGCTGAGGCGCGCGTGACGGCGGGAGAGACGACGATCGTAGAGATTCCGCTTCGCCCGACGCTCATCGTCGGGGGAACCGTCTTCGACGATGTGGATCAGGATGGCAAGTGGAGTCCTGAGGAGGGTGGCTTCGCCGACGTTCGCGTCCTGGTCGCGAGAGAGGGGGAGACTCTCCTCTCGGCCACCACAAACGCTCTCGGTCGATTCACGATCGTCGACGTACCGCCAGGACTGTACGCGGTCTCCCTCGATCCGGCCACGCTCCCCGCCCGGTTCGCGTCCACCACGCCTGAGGAGCTGGTCATCGACCTCACCGCGGCTGGAATCGGTCCGATCGAGTTCGGTGCGTACATCCGACCCCGCGAAACGATCATCACCTTCCAGCCGCCGACCGCCGACTTCTCTGTCTCACCGGAGGCGCCCGTCGCCGGAGAACCGGTGACCTTCGACGGAACCCTGTCCATCGACTTCGACGGCGAAATCGTCGCCTACACCTGGGATTTCGATGCCGATGGGAGCACGGATGCAGCGGATCCGATCGCTGAGTGGACATTCGTCGCTCCAGGTGACGCCGACGTGACGCTCACCGTGATCGACAACGCCGGGAACCAAGACACGACCACGAGAACGGTCCCCATCGGCGGGGAAACCGCGCCCGGAGAGACAACAACGTCACCTAGCTTCCAGCCGCCGATCGCCGACTTCTCCTTCTCACCTGAACAGCCTGAGGTCGCGGAGCCCGTCAACTTCGATGGCGCCCTCTCCGTCGACTTCGATGGGCAGATCGTGGCCTACGACTGGGACTTCGATGCCGACGAACGCTCAGACGCTACAGGGGCTGCAGCCCTTCGCGCCTTCTCCGTCCCCGGAACCTACGATGTCACACTGACCGTGACCGATGATGGCGGCAACACCGATGCGCTCACACGTTCGATCGACATTGGCGCACCTGCGAACGAGCCGGTCGACCTTCGCCCCAGTCTTCGGCCGCCAACCGCCCGCTTCTCCTACACGCCTGGGGAGCCGATCGCCGGAGAGCCGATCACGTTCGATGGATCCTCGTCAACCATTCCGGACGGAGAGATCGGATCGTACGCGTGGGATTTCGATGGAGACGGGGCCTCCGATGCGTCCGGCCAGATCGTGGAGTACACCTTCGCGGTCGCCGGCTTGTTCGCGGTTGAGCTGACCGTCGCGGACGTGGAGGGCGAAAGCGACACGGTCTCCTTTGACGTGGATGTAGCAGCCGCCGAGCCGCTGCCGGCCGTAGACAGCGGACCCGTCTTCCCTCCTATCGCTGACTTCATCTACGAGCCGGAGGCTCCAATCGCGGGAGAGCCGATCGAGTTCAACGGCATGGTCTCCTTCGATTTTGACGGCGAGATCATGGCGTATGCGTGGGACTTCGAGAACGACGGTATCATCGACTCCACAGCGCCCATCGTCCCACACGTCTTCGCAGCAGCAGGATCCTTCGACGTTCGCTTGACAGTCACCGACGCCGACAGCGCAACCGACTCCATCGTGAGGACACTCAGCGTCCAGTAGCCACCGCGAGCTGCGCGTCACTCGACCGAGATCACATCGATCTCCTCGGTTCTTGACAGAATTCGCTTCCCTTCAGTACCATGGATCGCCCGACGGACGTTCCGCCGGGCGATCTACAACACAGCCGTATCGGGAGGGTGGGAATGCTCGCTACTCTGGTTACTGCGGCCGTTGCCTATATCTTCTACCTCCTGATGACCCTAGGAAGCGGAACGGTCGGCGCGTGGAGCATCGAAGAGCTCGTCGCCGGCGCCGTCCTGTCCGTCATCGCCGGCCTCATCGCCGGTCATGTCGCGATCTCGCGCGACGAGAAGTCGGGAAAGAGCCCTTACCGAATGCTCAATCCCCTCCGCTTGTTGACCTTCCTAGTCTATGTCATCGGGCCGTTTCTCTGGGCAATGGCAAGGGCAAACCTTGACGTCGCGTACCGGGTGATCACAGGCAGGATCCGGCCGGGCATCGTCCGGATCTCGCCGGGACTGAGCACGGAGTTGGGGCTAACGCTGCTCGCAAACTCCATCACGCTCACACCGGGAACGCTGTCGGTCGACGTAGACGAAGATTCGGGCGACCTGTTCGTCCACTGGATCCACGTCACCGACACCGAACCGACGTGCAAGGCGGTGTGCGGGCCGTTCGCGGACTGGGCAAGGAGGATCGCGGAATGATCATCGAACCGATCGTCTTTAGCGTCGTCGCGATGTGCTTCGGGTTCTTCATGTTGTTCAGCCTACTGCGAATCGGCCTAGGGCCAACGGTCGCCGACCGCGTTGTGGGACTGGACACGATGAACACGATGATCGTGGCTTCCATGATCGTGTTGGGTGCGGCGTTCGATCAGGTCGTGTTCATCGACGTCGCCATCATCTACGCGCTTCTTTCCTTCGTCGGGACGCTGTACGTGGCGCGCTACTTGGAGAGGGGGCTGTGATGCCGATCCTACTATACGTTCTATTCGGCATCGGGGTGCTGTTCAACGGTCTTGGGTCGATTGCGCTGATGCGCTTCCCAGACGTGTACACACGTCTGCATGGAGCGACCAAGTGCACGACATTCGGGACGATCTTTACGGCGGCGGCCGTGATCGTCTACGGCTTCGTTCGGGGGGGCGCGGAGTACAACACGCTCGCCATTCATGCGTTGGTCGCGCTTGTCGCTGTTTTGGTGACGAACCCGACTGGGTCGCACGCGATCGCACGAGCGGCGCACCGAAGCGGCGTCAAGCCGAAGGGAGCGGTCGTCGACCGATTGGAGGAGCGATCATGATTGCGGACATACTCCACGTCGTCGTCCTCGTGTTGATCGTCGCCGGAGGCGCGCTCGCCGTCTGGTTCAAGGATCTGCTTTCCTCGGTCCTGGCCTTGGCCGCAGCGAGTCTCCTGGTGTCCCTTGAGTTCTACATTCTGCAGGCGCCGGATGTCGCGATCGCGGAAGCCGGCATCGGAGCGGCACTGACAACGGCGATCTACGTTATCGCTCTTCGCCGGACGCGCAGGAAGGAGGAGCAATGAGAAAGGTCACATTGCTCGTCGCGTTTCTGTTCGTGAGCGCGTTCCTTCTTCTTGCAGCGACGTCGATGCGTGATTTCGGTGCACCGAACGACGCCGCGATGGACGACTACTTCATCGCCAACGCGCAAAGCGAAGTGGCAGCGAACAACGTCGTGACGGCCGTCGTCTTCGACTATCGCGGTTTCGACACATTGGGCGAGGCGACGGTCCTCTTCGCCGCTGTGGTCGGGATCCTGAGCTTGTTCAGGAAGCTCCGCAAAGAGGAACGATGGGGGGATGAACGATGAACCAGCAAGGGATGTCGGTCATCGTTCGAACGGTGACCCGATTCGTCTACGGGTTGGTCCTCGTTTTCGGGTTCTACGTGATCATGCACGGGCATCTGACCCCCGGAGGCGGATTCCAGGGTGGAGCCGTTGTGGCGAGCGCGTTCGCCCTTCTCCTTGTCGCGTTTGGCGCGGCCGGTGTGAAAGGGCGGCTCGACAAGCATCTGCTGCAGACGCTAGAAGAGATAGGCGCTCTCGCCTTTCTGGGCCTGGCGTTTGCGGGCGTCGGCACGGTCTTCTTCTACAACCTGCTCGCGAATTCGGGAAGTCTGTTCGGAGCCAGTGTGGCACTCGGGCCAAACGCCGGAGTGTTGAACACAGGAGGGCTCGTCCCGCTGATGAATTGGGCGGTGGGTCTGAAAGTCATGACGGGGATTGCGTGCATCGTCATCGTGATGCTCGTGGGCGCCCGTAAGGAGGAAACCGAATGAGCGTGGGTAACTTCCCGTTCGTCATCGCGGCTCTCCTCGTCGCCTTCGGGCTGTACGCGCTCCTTTTCAAGCGCAACCTGATCAAGATGGTGATTGGGATCTCGCTCGTAGAGACGGGCGTGAACCTGTTCCTCGTCATGGTCGGGTACCGGTCAGGCGGCGCAGCACCGATCTACACATACGCGACCGCAGGGGAGAGAATGGTTCTGCCGACGCCGCAGGCCCTGACGCTGACAAGCATCGTCATCGGCCTCGCGACCACGGCGCTCCTTCTCTCGTTCGCCGTCTTCGTTCACCGTCACTACGGGACGCTGGACGTTCGGAAGATAAAGGAGCTGAGAGGATGAACGCACTGACCGTTCACGCTCCCGTCCTCCTCGTGGCCGTGCCTCTGCTCGGCGCCTTTGCGACCCCGCTCATCGGGAAGCTGGGACGAAGAACACGGGATCTGTTCGTCGGCTTGATCGTCGCCGTCACGGCGGCTCTTGCCGGTCTCCTCGCGGCCAACTTCTTCGCCTCCGGCGCAGCTCCGAGTGTCTACGTTCTCGGTGGGCGAGCGTTCAACATGCCTCTCCCATCCGGGATGATGGTTCCGATTCGGATCCTGTTCGAGGTCGACGGAATGAGCGCGTTTATGACGTTGATCACCGCGCTCGTCACCCTCGCCGGCGCCTACTTCAGCTTCTCCTACTGGAAGGAACGTTCCGGCGGGAGCATGTACTACAGCCTGCTCCTGCTCCTGACAGCCGGCATCTTCGGCATGGAGCTGACCGGCGACATGTTCAACTTCTTCGTCTTCCTCGAGATCACGTCGATCGCCGCATGCGGGCTGATCGGATTCCGCGTGTGGCTGCGGAAGTCTCAAGAGGCCGGCTTCAAGGTGATGACGCTCTATACCCTGTCGGGCTTGTTCGTTCTGCTCGCCATCGCGCTTCTCTATGGGCAGCATGGAGCCTTGAACATCGGCTTCCTCGCCTCACAGATCGGCTCGATCGGCGCGTCACTCGTCGACAAGATCGCTCTCGGCCTGCTGTTGACGGGGCTCGCGATGAAAGCCGGAGCGGTTCCCTTGCACATGTGGGCACCGGATGCCTACGGCGAGGCTCCGGCTCCGATGTCGGCCGTCCTCGTCGCCAACAGCCAGGCGAGTCTCTATGCTCTCTTCAGGGTCTTGTTTACGCTGTTTGGCGTCGGGGCAACGCTGTCGGCCAACGGATGGATTCTGATTGTCTTCGCGATGCTGACGATCTTCGTCGGCGTCACGATGGCGCTAGTTCAGAGCGACATCAAGCGGCTAATCGCCTACGGAGCCGTGTCTCAGATCGGATACATGCTCCTCGGCGTCGGCGTTGGACTGGTCCGACGTGCGTCGCTTCTCGCCGGCGGAGCGGCCCTGGCAGACAAGGCGGACGCCCTCGATTACGGCTTCGTCGCGATGCAGGGTGGCATCTTCCACATGCTGAACGACGCCGCCTGCATCGGGCTCCTGTTCCTGACGACGGGCGCGGTGATCCGCGCAAGCGGAACACGCGACCTGAACAAGATGGGTGGTCTGGCGCATCGGATGAAGTGGACGACCATCTTCTTCATCATCGGCGCTTTCGCCCTTGCGGGGATTCCCCCGTTCAACGGGTTTGCGTCGAAGTTCCTGATCTACGAGGCCTCCTTCAAGCTGAGTCCGTTCCTATCTGTCATCGCGATCCTTTCGAGCATCATGTTGCTCGCCGTGTTCGTGAAGGCGTTCCAGGGCGCGTTCCTCGGATCGAAGACCGGCCTGTCTGACGCCGGCGAGGCTCCATTCGGGATGCTGCTTCCGATGGCCGTTCTCGCTCTCGTCGTGATCGCGTTCGGTCTCTTCCCTGGGTTCTTCGTCGACACGATCGTCACGCCGGCCGCACGCGCACTCTGGCTGGGACCCAGCGAGTACATCGGAGCCGTTTTGGGAGGTGGATAGCGATGGGCGGAATCAATTCTGGTTTCGGCGCGTGGAATCCGATCGCCTGGACGCTCCTCTTCCTAGGCATTCTGATCATCGGGTTCTTCGTCCGATCAATCGGTCGAAAGGATTACAAACGCGGCACCGACCAGACTCAGCCGTTCCTCTCCGGAAATCCGGAGCCGGAAGCGGCGGAGGCCCTGCATGTTCGCGGTGAGAACCTCTACTGGGGCATGGTGCACGGCCTGTCCGGGTACTACCAACGTGTCCGCGCCTGGCACACAGGGATTCTGAACGACTACGTCGCGTGGTTCATCGGCGCCCTCGGGCTCGTTTTCGTCATTCTCTTCTGGATTGGGTGAGACGTATGGCACTTCCTCGATCATTCAAACGGGCCCTGTGGGTGTTCCACATTGCCACGGGGTCCTGCAACGGATGCGATATCGAGATCGTCGCCGCGCTGACACCGCGCTATGACGTCGAGCGATTCGGGATCATGCTCACCGGGACACCGCGACACGCGGACGTCCTCCTGGTGACCGGTCCCGTCACACGCCCGATGCTCCCGCGACTCAAGCGGGTCTACGACCAGACGCCGGATCCGAAGGCGGTCGTGGTCGTGGGTGGGTGTGGCTGCACAGGCGGCGTGTTCTACGAGTCGTACAATACGGTCGGCCCGGTGGACGAGGTGATCCCGGTGGACGTCTACGTCCCGGGATGCCCGTCACGGCCGGAGGCGATCATCGACGGCGTCGTCAAGGCGGTCGCGAAACTCGAAACACTGGAGAAGTCGGGGGTGGTCGCATGAAACCCGAGACCGTCCTTTCCTCCTTCCACGCGGCCTTCGGGAACAAGATTCTCGAGGATCGAACGATCGAACGGCAGGTCGGCACGATCGACCCGAAGCCGGTCTACGACCTATGGATCGTCGTCGATCGTGCGAGCCTTCACGATGCGGTCGCGCACCTGTGCGAAGACTTCAATCCACACCTTGCGGTGATCTCAGGTGAGGATCTTGGCAGCGAACTCGCGCTCAACTACCACTTCACGACCGGGTGGGGCGAGCACTACGGCGAGGTCACGTTCACGATCCGCACGCTCCTTCCGAAGAACGACCTCCGCGTCCCGACGATCACCGATCTTCTTCCCGGCGCACAGACGTCGGAGCGGGAGAAACGGGAATTCTTCGGGATCGAGGTCGACGGGATCCCGGATGATCGGAATCTCTTCCTGCCGGAGGACATGACGATCCATCCGTGGCGCAAGGACCTGGAAGAGGAGACGAAGGGGAGCGTCAAGCGGTTGGTCAAGTGGGAGGAACGCGATGAATAACCAATCGATCAACCTCGAGATCGGCGGCGGCGGCGAACGAACCTGTTACACCGTCCCGATCGGACCGACGCATCCGGCCCTCAAGGAGCCGATTCGGTTCACGTTCGATCTCTCCGGCGAGCAGATCGTCGGCGTCGACATCAAGCCCGGCTTCGCCCACCGAGGGATCGAGTACATGGGGATGCGCCGGAACCTGATCCAGACGCTCTATCTGTCGGAGCGCATCTGCGGAATCTGCTCGATCTCCCATCCGCTCGCGTTCACGCAGGCGGTGGAGAACGCGGCCGGCATCGAGGTCCCACCTCGGGCGCAGTTCATCCGCACGATCATCGGCGAGCTGGAGCGGATCCACTCGCACCTGCTGTGGGCCGGCGTCGGGGCACACGAGCTCGGCTTCGACACGCTCCTGCACCTCACGTGGAACGTCCGCGAGAAGTGCATGGACCTGCTCGAACAGCTGACCGGCAACCGCGTCGATTACGCGATTCCGATCTTCGGCGGCGTTCGCCGGGACATCCCGGAGGAAAAGGCACCTCTTGCCTACGAAGCACTCGACTACTACAAGGGACTCCTCCAGCAGATGATCGACGCATACCTGCACGACAAGTCGGTCGAGATGCGAACGCGTAACGTCGGCGTGATGACCTACGATCAGGCGATCGAGCTCTGCGCCGTCGGACCGACGACACGCGCGTCCGGCGTCAAGAAGGATGTCCGCGTCGACATGCCGTACCTGGCGTACGCCGACATGGACCTCCACGCAATTACGCCGGAGGACTTCGGCACCGAGCCGATCGGCGACGTCTACGACAACATCATCGTCCGGCTTCTCGAAGTCGCGCAGTCGATCGAGATCATCGAGTTCTGTCTCGAGAATTTGCCCGAGGGCGAACTCAGCTCGATCCCGAAGGTCCCTGCGCTCCTCGCGGCACTAAAGAAAGCCGAAGGCGAGGGCATCGGACGGCACGAGGCACCGCGCGGCGAGGTCTTCCACTACGTCCGGCTCGTCGAAGGACAGGACGAGATGGCCGTCTGGAAGGTCCGCGCTCCCACGTACAACAACCTGATGCCGTGGGTTCCGAAGTTCCTCGGAGACGAGATCGCCGACATCCCGATCATCGCCGCGTCGATCGACCCGTGCATGTGCTGCATGGATCGCGTCCACGTTGTCGATGAGGCAGGCCTCGAGTCGGTCCGCGTCAAGGAGGAGCTCGTCCGGCTCTCTCGTGAGAAGACAAGGAGGGTGTGCGGATGACCGTAACGATCATCAACGCAATCTGGCAGGGGGTCGTGATCCTCTTTGGGGCCACGCTCCTCGGCATGATCTACAAGGGCTTCGATCGGAAGCTCGCCGCTCAGATGCAGGGACGCATCGGTCCTCCGCTGCGACAGCCATTCTTCGACGTCGTCAAGCTGATGGTCAAGGAGAACATCGTCCCCGAGCACGCCGTCGGCTGGCTGTACAACCTAATGCCGGTCGTCGCACTGGTCGCATCAGCGACCCTCCTGTTCTACATTCCGCTCGGTGGACGAGGACCGCTCCTCGGAGGATTCGGCGATCTGATCCTGATCCTCTATCTCCTCGCCGTGCCGTCACTGGCGATGGTCGTCGGCGGATTCGCCGCCGGCAGCCCGTACGCGACCGTCGGCGCGCAGCGCGAGATGGTGATGATGATGGCCTACGAGTTTCCGCTCGCGGTCACCCTCGTCTCGCTCGCCTGGCGTTTGTCGGCGCTACTGCCGGGAGCAAACGTCTTCTCGCTGTCGGTCCTCGCGGTGAACCCCCTCTGGGGCGTCGTCGGACCGCTCGGCTTCATCGGCCTGTTGCTCCTGTTCGGGGCACTGTTGGTCGTCATGCCGGGAGAGCTGGCCAAGATCCCGTTCGACATCCCGGAGGCGGAGACGGAAATCGCCGGGGGAATCCTCGCCGAGTACTCGGGAAGAAATCTGGCGATGTTCTACCTCGCCGACGCGGTGAAGATGGTGGTGATGGCGTCCCTCGCCGTCGCGCTATTCATTCCGTACGGCCTCGCGAACATCTTCGGCTTGGTCGGATTCTGGGGCGGTCTCGTTGACGTGGTCTTCTACCTCGTCAAGGTGTTCGCCGTGATCTTCGTCGCCGTCATCGTGGTGCGCGTCGGCTTCGCCCGTCTGAAGATCGGCCAAGCGACGCGCCTGTTCTGGCTTCCGGTCACCGGAATATCCCTTCTCGGGCTGCTCCTACTGACCTTCGACCGGTTCGTCTAGGAGGACGATCGTGATCCTAGGAACGCTGATCAAACAGCTCTTCAGCAAGCCGGCGACGAACCCGTTCCCGGTCAAGTACATGCCGCCATCGGTCACCGCGGTGCTGAAGAAAGTCGCCGCGGGCAAGGCAGAGATTCACCCGCCGATCCCGACTCCGAAGGACCTGCGGGGGAAGATCGCCTACGACCGCGAGCGATGCATCGGCTGCGGCCTTTGCGAGAAGGTCTGTCCTGCGACCGTCATCGAGCTCTACAAGCCGGAAGGCGAAGAGAAGA
>Ga0272444_10000802_pt1 | contig 31935 bp, 38 predicted proteins | sample SSMForm13_FD_201033 | JGI IMG/M metagenome (GOLD analysis project Ga0272444, IMG submission 201033) | Marine sediment archaeal communities from Little Sippewissett salt marsh, Falmouth, MA, United States - SSM-Form-13 | ecosystem: Environmental > Aquatic > Marine > Wetlands > Sediment ...
ATGAAATCTTATATTTACCGTCGTCACATCTAAAAGCCTTTAGGGTACGGCCCCTGAATCAGGCTGTCGGATAATGTTTGTCGTTTCCAAGCTGCCGGGCCCTGGACGTTCGGGCCCGGCGTTCGGAAGAACTGCGCCGGTGCGGCGATCATTCTCGCTCAGTTGCTGAACAGCGGTTGCCGGCATTCCAGGCCGACGAGGCATCTCGGATTATCGCGGGTCGGTCCGAGTTGGGGGAAGGCCGCTTCTCCCCTGTTGCAGAAGCGTCTGTCCAGAACATAGCGGGAGAAGGTGTATTGCCCGGTCGTGAAGACCACGGCACCGTTGCGCTGGACCATCTGCTGGGCCTGCAGGCAGGTCATCTGGCGCAGGTCGGGGCGGGCGAGGGCCAACTGGCTCATTGACAGGACGACGAGCACAGCAATCGACAGGGTTTTCATTATGGACTTCACTGGAACCTCCAATAAACGTGAGCGGCAGATTGCGCCAGACTATCTAGGGCGGGGCAATGCAGCAGCAAGGTGACGCTTCAAAATCCGCCGCCTGCCGATCAGCCGGTTACTTCAGTTCCGGACGTTCTCAGGGCTCCCAGGGGGAAAACAGAGGCTCGCGGCATTCATATCCGACAACGCATCGCGGGTTGTCCCGGGTGGGGCCGAGCTGGGGGTAGGGGAGCTGCCCCCGGTCGCAATAGCGGATATCGGAGACATAACGGGAGAAGGTATGTTGTCCGGTCGTGAAGACCACCGCGCCGTTGCGCTGGACCATCTGCTGGGCCTGCAGGCAGGTCATCCGGCGCAGATCGGGGCGGGCCTGCGCCAACTGGCTCAATGCCAGGACAATGAAAACAGCGATAGAAAGTATTTTCGCAAGGGACCGCATGTGCGCCTCCACGGATAGGGCCTACGACTCCGATTTATACCCGAAACAGAACCATACGGCAGCAGGGCGGCAGGACGGAGACGACAGACCGTCCCCGATCAGCTCTGCGACGGCCGGTCCCGCAGCAACTCCACGCTTACCCTCCCGGTCGGGACAGGAAGCGGCGCGCCCGGCTTGTGGACCCGGATGCGAATCCGCCGGATGCGGTCGTCGGACCTGAATACCGCCTCAATGACCTGGGCGGCCAGCCGCTCGATCATCTTGAACCGTGTTTGCGTGACGGCGGTCTCCACCGTCTTGACCAGAGAGGCATAGCAAACGGTATCGGCGTATTCGTCGGTTTCACAAACCTTGTGGAGGTCGAGCCAGCACGTCAGGTCGACATGAAATCTCTGACCGAGCTTTGCTTCCTCGTCATAGAGACCGTGATAGGCAAAAAAGGCGAGGTCTTCGAGGTGGATCGCATCCATGTGCTTGGTCTTCCGTGACAGGGGCCTTCAAGGAAGGCTCTGCGACGGGCTTAGTGGCTACGCTGCCCAAAAGCCAGACCGTTGTTCAAAATTATGGGGAAGCGTAGCGGCGGCGCCCTGTCATCATCCGGCCGCCGCCGCGCAGGCCGAGCCCGGCAATATGTCCATGGCTCCATCGAGGGAGAAACCGGCACGCCGATCGTCATCAAACGTCACCGAAAGGTGGTTAGAGGAGCGGATGCGGTTCCAGAGATAGACGAAACTGTCGGCGCAGGCGGCGCAACTCGTCGGCAGGTAGCCGTTGCTGTCCGCCGTGAGCTTGACGAGACTGCGGCCGACGACGATCAGGACCCTCTTGCTCGGAGGGGCCGGTTCGCCGTTGATGTCGATGCTGATCAGGCTGACGGGCCTGGTCTTCTGCGCCTTGCACCAGATGGTGAAATGAGAACCGTCCCGATTGACCGTCCAGTATTTCGTAAAGCCCTGTACGGTGTCGCTGTGCCATCTGCCGACCTGGTCCGCAAAAACCGCGGATGGCGTCAGCATCACTATCAAGAATATGGCGATTTTTTTCAGATCAAACATAAGTATGCCCCCCGGGATCAAAGCATCAGACACGAAATCTGTTAAAATTACTTATATGATCTTCGGCCGCGGTGCGTTGCAGTCTGTCCGGAAATCAGATGCCGGAAAGGGGAGGGCAGGTCCTCGCCCATCTTTTGGATATGTTGCGCCGGAAGCGGCCTGCACCTACAAACGTTTGACGATAAAAAAACGGGCTGAGTGTGCATGTTTTCCAAGATCCTGATTGCCAACCGTGGTGAAATCGCATGCCGGGTCATCAAGACCGCCCGGCGCATGGGCATCAAGACCGTGGCGGTCTATTCCGACGCCGACCGGGATGCGCTGCATGTGGAGATGGCGGACGAGGCGGTCCATATCGGCCCCGCGGCGGCGGCCGAATCCTATCTCATCCCTGAAAAGATCATCGCGGCCTGCAAGGAAACCGGCGCCGAAGCGGTCCACCCGGGCTACGGCTTCCTGTCGGAGCGGGCGAGTTTCCCGGAGATGCTCGCGAAGGAAGGGATCGTCTTCATCGGCCCTAATCCGCGCGCCATTACGGCGATGGGCGACAAGATCGAATCCAAGAAATTCGCCAACGAGGCGAAGGTCAGCACGGTGCCGGGGTATCTCGGGGTCATTGAATCGGCGGACCAGGCGGTGGAGATCGCCGAGGACATCGGCTACCCGGTGATGATCAAGGCGTCCGCCGGCGGCGGCGGCAAGGGCATGCGCATCGCCTGGAACGCGGAGGAAGCCCGCGACGGCTACACCCGCTCCAAGTCGGAGGCCGCATCCTCCTTCGGCGACGACCGGGTCTTCATCGAGAAATTCATCGAGAACCCGCGCCATATCGAAATCCAGGTGCTCGGAGACAAGCACGGCAACGCGATCTATCTGGGCGAGCGCGAATGTTCCATCCAGCGCCGGAACCAGAAGGTGATCGAGGAGGCGCCGTCGCCGCTGCTCGACGAGGAAACGCGGGCCAAGATGGGCGAGCAGGCCGTCGCCCTGGCCAGGGCGGTGGACTATGACAGCGCGGGCACGGTGGAATTCGTCGCCGGCCAGGACAAGAGCTTCTATTTCCTGGAGATGAACACCCGCCTGCAGGTGGAGCATCCCGTCACCGAACTGATCACCGGGATCGACCTGGTCGAGCAGATGATCCGGGTGGCCGCCGGCAAAAAGCTGGAAATCGCGCAGAAGGACGTGAAACTGAACGGCTGGGCGGTGGAAAGCCGCATCTACGCGGAAGACCCTTACCGCAACTTCCTGCCGTCCATCGGCCGGCTGGTGCGCTACGCGCCGCCTCAGGAAAGCACGCGCGACGGCGTGACGGTCCGCAACGATACGGGCGTGGTCGAGGGGTCGGAAATCTCCATGTTCTACGACCCGATGATCGCCAAGCTGATCACCCACGCTTCGACGCGCGACGAGGCCATCGACGCCATGAGCGAGGCGCTGGACGCCTTCTACGTCGACGGCATCCAGCACAACGTTCCGTTCCTGACCGCGCTGATGAACCATCCGCGCTGGCGTTCCGGCCAGCTGGCGACCGGCTTCATTGCCGAGGAATATCCGGACGGGTTCTTCCCGTCCGAACCGGACGACGAGGCCCGCGGCGTTCTGGCGGCCGTTGCCCTGTCCATGGGCGCGCTCAACCGGGAGCGGCTCGATCACCTGCCGGGCCGCCTGCGGCCCCATTCCGGCGCCATCCGGGAAGACTGGGTGGTCAAGATCGACAAGACCTACGTGCCGATCCGGCTGGCGGCCGGCTATCCCGGCACGCCGGTCGAGATCGACGTGGCCATCGGTGACGGTCCGGTCACGACCGTGGAATCGGACTGGGCGCCGGGGCAGGCGCTGTGGAGCGGATCGGTCGGGGGACGGCCGGTTATTGTCCAGGTGCGCCCCGTTCTCGGAGGCTATCGTCTCGACTGGCAGGGCTTTTCGGTGATCGCCAAGGTGATGACGCCGCGCACGGCCGAACTCGATGCGCTGATGCCGGAGAAACTGCCGCCGGATACCTCGAAGATGCTGCTGTGCCCGATGCCGGGTCTGGTGGTTTCCATCGCCGTGGAAGAGGGCCAGGAGGTCAAGGCAGGCGAACAGCTTGCCATCGTGGAAGCCATGAAGATGGAGAACGTGCTCAGGGCCGAACGGGACTGCACCGTTTCCGCGATCAAGGCCAAGGCCGGCGACAGCCTCGCCGTCGATGCGGTGATCATGGAATTCAGCTGATTTGCCGCGAGCCCGGTAATCAGAGGCGGCGCGCGGGACAACCTGCGGGCCGCCTTGTTCGTTCCGGCCCTGTGCCTTGCGTGACAGGAAATACTTCGCTCGTTTCAGCTTTTCCTCATCACCGTGGCGGTTTAAAGAGCGGCTGAAACACCTTCTTCAATCTTGTCGTCTATCAGGCCTTCATGACCTATTCCACGCTCCTGTTCGATCTCGACGGCACACTGACCGATCCCTTCGTCGGCATCACCCGCTCCATCCGGTATGCGCTGGAGAAGATGGGGGCGTCCCGTATCCCCGAGGCGGAAGACCTGCGCTGGTGCATCGGACCGCCGCTGTGGGAAAGTTTCGGCGTTCTTCTGGAAACGGAAGACAGGACCGTCCAGGATCGGGCGGTCGCCTTTTACCGGGAGCGCTACACCACAGAAGGCCTGTTTGAAAACACGATCATCGAGGGTATCGAGCGCCTGGTTGCGGACCTTGAGGAAAGCGGCCGCAGGATGTTCGTCGCGACCTCCAAGCCGCATGCCTATGCGGCCAGGATCATCGAGCACTTCGGCCTGCTGCCGCATTTCGGCAAGGTCTACGGCTCGGAACTGGACGGGACGCGCTCGGCGAAAGCGGACCTGATCGCCTTCATCCTGGATAAGGAAAACATTGCGGCAACCGACTGCGTCATGATCGGGGACCGCAAGCACGACCTGATCGGCGCGAAGGCCAACAAGGTCGCCGCGCTGGGCGTTACCTGGGGCTACGGCAGCCGCGCGGAACTGGAGGCGGAACACCCGGCGGCGATCTTCGACCGACCGCAGGATCTGGGAAGCTGGGTCCTCACCGGCTGAGCCGGCGGCCATCCTGTCCCGGAAAGTGGTGCATCCGCCCCAGCGCTGTATCTCAGCCGATGCCCTGCATTTCATCCCCTTACGTAAGGATTTGTTATGGAGTTTTTCCTACGTAAAAACATCAGGGTTGATGGGGAGCGGGACAGTGATGACGAGCGTTGCGCGGGAACAGATATATGAGGGTGCCGCCTCCGTAAGGATCGGTTATTTCGGCGCTCCGGACGCCCAATTACCGGCCGTTCCTGCCGGTTATCATCTCGAGTTTCTCGCCATCGGTTCGGTTTTCTCTGCCGATGAACTGGCTGTCTGCATCGTTTCCGTTGAACCTGAGAATGCCGGCGCGATGTTGCGCAGGGTTCGCCTCAGGGTCGGGGATAACTGTTTCGTGATCGCCCTTGTCCGGGGCGGGCTGGGGGATGGCTGGTTGCCGCGCCTGCTCGATCTCGGCGCCGATGATGTCTTGAGCGAAACAGCCGGAGAACGGCTCGCGCTCGTGCTCAAGAAAGCCGAGAAGGCAGCGGACCAAAGCCTGAAGATGCAGGAAACCGTCACCCGTCTCGAGACTGAGCGGGACACTCTGCAGGCGGCGCTCGACAATCTCCCGTCGCCGGTCTTCTTCAAGGACAGGCGCGGGATCTACAGCGGCTGCAACGCGGCCTTTACCCGCTACATCGGCCTCCCGGCGGAACAGGTCAAGGGTGCCAGCGTCCATGACGTGGCTCCGGCGCATCTGGCGAAGGTGTATGAGGAAGCCGACGAAAAGCTCATGCGCAAGGGCGGTACCCAGTATTACGAGGCGAAGGTCCGCTATGCGAGCGGTGAAGAGCGCCATGTGATGTTCCACAAGGCCGCGACGCGTGACCGTTCCACCGGACAGGTGAACGGCCTGGCCGGTGCGATGCTGGATATTACCGATCGCAAGCGGCTTGAGGAGCAGCTTCGGCAGGCGGCCGATTTCGACCATCTGACCGGCGCTTTCAACCGGCGCAAGTTTTTCCAGTTGGCCGAAGAAGCCGAAGCGGAGGCCCGTGACAGGGGAACCGGCCTTGCCGTGCTCGTCATCGATGTGGACAATTTCAAGGGTATCAACGACCGGTACGGCCATGCGGTCGGCGACCGTGCGTTGTGCCATCTGGTCGACCAGCTGGGCGAACACCTGGGCGACAGGCACTGCTTCGCACGCGCGGGCGGTGAGGAATTCTATGCCCTGCTCAGGGATAGTGATCTCGACGCCGCTGCCGCGATTGGAGAGGCGATCCGGCAGGGAATTGAGAACAGCGCCTTCAGCGAACGCGGGGTCATCCTCGGATTCAGGGTCAGTATCGGCGCCGCGGCCCTGGAACCGGGCGAGACCGTTTCCTCGGCGCTGATGCGCGCCGACAAGGCTCTTTACCAGGCGAAGAAATCCGGCCGGAACCAGGTTTTCGTCGCCTGAGTTCGGTCGCACAGGCTGCAATTCGTGATATTCTCAGGCTCTTGATGAAGGTTACCGAAGGCTTCCGCCGGAAACCGGCGGAGGGGGAAATCGTGACACCTCCAGACAAATGCGTGCGAGCGGTCATCAGAGGCCGGGTGCAGGGGGTCGGCTACCGCGCTTGGTGCGCGCGGACCGCACGTGCACGCGGCCTGTCCGGCTGGGTCCGCAACCGCCGTTCCGGCGACGTCGAGGCGCTGTTCTGCGGGGACGAGGCGGCGGTGGACGCCATGCTCGCGGACGTGTGGGAGGGCCCTCCGTTGTCCAGGGTTCTGGAGGTCGAGGTCATCGGCGAGACCGCAGCCGCCTGCGGGGCGTTCGAGGTGCTGGATACGTTTTGAGGCACCTGGGGGCGGGGGATGTTCGCGATGGTGGACGTACTCCCGGAAATCGCGGTGCCATATCGCCGCCTCTCTTTCCGGGAACGTTTTCCAGAGCTCTTCCGTTAACCTCTGGCGGCGTCTCGTTATTTTTCCTAAGCTTTCCTTTCGGTGAGATTCCGTTGTCATGTGTTTCACATGCAAATGTCGTTTACCGTTGGACTCGGATTGTGAGCCGGCTTGCCGGTGTGCGGATGATTGATCAAAGGAGATGGTCGTGAAGATTGCTGTTCTTGGCGGAGATGGGTTTGTCGGCTGGCCAACGTCGCTGCATCTGTCCGATCTGGGCCATGAGGTTCACATCATCGACAACCTGAGCCGGCGCTGGATCGACACCGAGCTTGGCGTACAGTCGCTGACGCCGATGGATTCCATCCAGGAACGCACCCGGATCTGGAAGCAGGAAACCGGCAAAAAGATCCATTTCCACCTGATCGACATTGCTTCCGATTACGAGGTCTTCAAGAAATGGCTGGGCGAGGCGCGGCCGGACGCGATCATTCATTTCGCCGAGCAGCGCGCCGCGCCCTATTCGATGAAATCGGACCGGCACAAGAACTACACGGTCAACAACAACGTCAATGCGACCCATCACCTTTTGAACGCCATGGTGGAGCTCGATCTCGACGCGCATCTCGTTCACCTGGGAACCATGGGCGTCTACGGCTATTCGACGGTGGGGGCCGCCATTCCGGAGGGTTATCTCCCGGTCGGCATCGAGACCATGGCGGGAGAGACCGTTTCCCAGGAAATTCTCTATCCGGCCAATCCCGGCTCGATCTATCACATGACCAAGTGCCTGGATCAGCTTCTGTTCCAGTTCTATGCCAAGAACGACGGCTTGCGGGTCACCGACCTGCACCAGGGGATCGTCTGGGGCACCCACACGGAGCAGACCCGGCGCCACGAACAGCTGATCAACCGGTTCGATTACGACGGCGACTACGGAACGGTCCTGAACCGGTTCCTGATCCAGGCGGCGATCAACTATCCGCTGACGGTGCACGGCACCGGCGGCCAGACCCGGGCCTTCATCCACATCCAGGATTCGGTGCGCTGCATCGAACTGGCGCTGAAGAACCCGCCGGCGAAAGGCGACCGGGTCAAGGTGTTCAACCAGATGACGGAAACCCACAGGGTCCGGGACCTGGCCGAACTCATCTCGAAGATGACCGGCGCGAAGATCGCCTGGCTGCCGAACCCGCGCAAGGAAGCGGCCGAGAACGATCTGGTGGTGAAGAACGACCAGTTTCTCCAACTGGGCCTCAAGCCGATCACCCTGGCGGAAGGCCTGCTTTCCGAAGTGGTCGACGTGGCGAAAAAATACGCCTATCGCGTCGACCGCAGCCGGGTTCCGGCGGTGTCCGCCTGGACCAAGGAGATCGCCAAGGAGGTGGAAAAAGACCCGGAGCATCCGCGCCTGCGTTCGGTATCCTGACGTCATGCCTACAGAAGATATCGGGCCGGTGTTTGAAGAACCGGCCCGGAGCGCCCATGCCTATGTCACCCTGGTGACCAATCCGGACTACGTGACCGGCGCGGTCGCCCTGTTGCGCTCGCTGCGCCGGACCGGGACGGAGGCCGATCTGGTGGTGCTGCACACGCCCGGCGTCGACGATGAGGATCTGGAACCGTTGCGGGCGTTCTTGCCGCGGCTCGGGGCCTGTGAGCGGCTACCCACCTCGGCGGATTTCAACGAGCGCCACGAGCGCGGCCGGCTGCATCAGGCGGCCCCCTTCACCAAGGGCGGAAAGCCGGTGTTCCACACACCGCTCGACAATTTCGTCAAGCTCCGGCTGTGGCAGCTTGAGGACTACGAGAGTGTGGTCTTCATCGATGCCGATGCCATCGTGCTGAAGAGCTGTGACAAGCTGTTCGCCTATCCGGAGTTCTGCGCGGCGCCCAATGTCTATGAGGCGCTTGCCGACTTTCACCGCATGAACAGCGGCGTCTTCACCGCCAGGCCGTCGAAGGCGACCTTCGCGCGGATGATGGCGGAGCTGGACCGGCCGGGCGTGTTCTGGCGCCGGACCGACCAGACGTTCCTGCAGGCCTTCTTTCCCGACTGGCACGGCCTGCCGGTCTTCTGCAACATGCTGCAATATGTCTGGTTCAACTTAGCCGACCTCTGGGACTGGCCCGAAATCAGCGTGCTGCATTTCCAGTATGAAAAGCCCTGGCAGGCGGACAATCCGAAGGCGGAGCGCTTGCGGCCGCTGATCGATCTGTGGCAGGCGTTTTATACCGGCGAAGGCATTCCCGACGACATCGGCGCGCTTCCCGGGCCTGTGATACCGACGAAAGAAAACGCCTGATGCATGTGCTTCTGACCGGCGGGACCGGTGCCCTCGGACGGTTCATCGCCGCCGGCCTGCTTGAGGCCGGACACGAGGTGACCTTTCTGGGACGCACGCAGCCGGAGGATACCCGCATCGGCTTTATCCCGTGGGCGCTGTCTGCCGCCGACATCGACCTGCCGGCCGCCGATGCGCTGGTGCATTGCGCGCTGGAGCATGTGCCTGGCCGCTATCGCGGCGGGGAGGGGGATGATCCGGCGGGCTTCCTGCTTGCCAACGTGGACGGCACGCGCAAGCTGTTCCAGGCGGCCAAGCGGGCAGGGGTGCGCCATTGCGTCTTCCTGTCGAGCCGGGCGGTCTATGCGGACAACGGCCAGTGGGAGGTGCTGACCGAGGCGTCCGCGATCCGTCCCGATACGCTCTACGGCAAGGTGAAGCTGGCGGGCGAGGAGGCGCTGCAGGCGCTGTGCACGGAGCATTTTTCCGGAACAACCTTGCGGGCAACCGGGATCTACGGCCTGCCCCCGGGGGCGTCCAGCCACAAGTGGTCGGAGCTGTTCTCGAATTTCAGGAACGGTGCCACCGTCATGCCGCGCGTGGGCACGGAGGTGCATGGAGAGGATCTGACAGCTGCCGTGCTGCTCGTTCTGGAAAAGGTGGACGAGCGGACGTCGCCTTACGAGGTCTACAACGTCTCCGACCTGCTGCTCGACCGGCAGGACCTCCTGAAGCTCTACGCGGAGGCGACCGGTTGCGACACCCCGCTGCCGCCCCGTGCTCCCGGACCGGTCGGCGTCATGGAACCGGGCAGGCTGAAGGTGCTCGGCTGGGCTCCCGGCGGTATGGGGAAACTGCGGGAGTTCGTGGAGGCGGTGGCGGCGAAGAATTAGGGCCATGGCCGAGATGCCGGACCTGCCTCCGCTCTTTCCAAAAAACGGATTGTCGTCCCGGACGAGCGAAGCGAGATCCGGCATCCAGTACGCCGCGTCCTCCCGGATCCGGCAAACGGCCTCACGGAATACTGGATCCTCGCTTTCGCGAGGATGACAACCGAGAGTGAGGCAGGTGCCTCGCTTGACACACGACCGTCACCCCGGACCGGATCCGGGGCCTACTCGCAAAGCCGCCTGCCGCAGCTTGAGTGAAGGGCCTGACAGCTCTGGAAACGAGTGGGTCCCGGATCTCCGCTGCGCTCCGTCCGGGATGACGGCTGAATGAGTGGTGAGGCGCTGCTCCCTTGCTTCCGCTTTCACACCGGCGTTTGCGTCGGCCCGAAAATCTTCTCGAATTCGGCGCGCAGGACCGTGTCGTTTTCGGCCAGGGAAACGGGGATGCCGAGATCGACGAGGCTGGTGACGCCGTGGTCCTGGACGCCGCAGGGGACGATGCCGGAGAAGTGCTCCAGCTCCGGATCGACGTTGAAGCTGATGCCGTGGAAGGTGACCCACTTGCGCACGCGGATGCCGATGGCGGCGATCTTGTCCTCCACGTCGGCTCCGCGGTCCGGCCGGCGCACCCAGACGCCGACCCGGTCCTCGCGGCGCTCGCCGCGGATGTGATACTGCCAGAGCGTGTTGATGAGCCAGGCTTCGAGGGCCGCCACGAAGGCGCGGATGTCCTGGCGGCGGCGCTTCAGGTCGAGCATCACGTAGGCGACCCGCTGGCCGGGGCCGTGATAGGTGAACTGGCCGCCGCGGCCGGTCTTGAAGACCGGAAAACGGTCGGGGGCGACCAGATCGCCTTCGTCCGCGCTGGTGCCGGCAGTGTAAAGCGGCGGATGTTCCAGGAGCCAGACCCGTTCATGGCCGGTGCCGTCGCTGATCCGGGCCACATGGGTCTCCATTTTCGCCACGGCTTCCTCGTACCCAATGAGATCATCTGAGACGATCCATTCAATCGGCGTGCTGGAAATCTGGGGAAGAAAGTCGTGGGCGAGGCTTTCGCGTTCCGGATGGGACATGGGGCGTTTAAGCTTTTGTTAACGATTTGGGCCGTGAATGGCATCTTAAGGTTTCGTTAAGATGCCTGTTCGCGCGCAGCATCACTCTCATATAGGCGGAAGGCTGTCATGGCCACCTTCGATGAAATCAATGTCGATATCTCGGTCGTTCTCGGCTCCTCGGAAATGCCGGTGCACCAGCTCCTGCGCATGGGCCGCGGTGCGGTGATCGATCTGGACGTGCGCGAGGACGACGACGTGTCGATCTATGCCAACAACACCTTGGTGGCCAAGGGGCAGGTGGTCCTTCTCGGCGAACGGATCGGAATCTCCATCACCGAGGTGCTGATGCGCAGTCCGGAGATCCGTCCGATGCGCACAGACGGGCCGCTGTAAACGGTTCTCGAGCCTCTGTGAATTAATCTGAAAAGCGCACTTGCTAAGCAGAATCCGATTTGCTACATGAGGCGCCTCGACGCCGACCGGCGCCGGGAAAAATTTGCGGTCGTGGCGGAATTGGTAGACGCGCAGCGTTGAGGTCGCTGTGGGGTAAAACCCGTGGAAGTTCGAGTCTTCTCGACCGCACCACCCTTCGCTCATAGAGCTTCGGGTGGCATAGCCACCCAGAAAAAAATGTGAAGGGTGTCGCCCGAAGCTGAAAGCGAAGGGGGACGGGCTATCCACTACGTCTATCTGCTGCGTAGTATTTCTTTTCCAGACCAAACCTATATCGGTTATACCGGCGGCCTGAAACAACGCTTTGCTGATCACAATGCGGGCAGGTCTCCTCACACCTCCAAATATGTTCCCTGGCGCATCGTCAGTTATCATGCCTTCGAGGACAAGGAGAAGGCGCAGGCGTTCGAGCGATACCTGAAATCGGGATCCGGTCAGGCATTTGCCAGGAAACGTTTCTGGGACTGATCTTCCCGGACTGTTTTACCAGGGGTGTCGGAGTGTCCGTCCTGTTCAACAAGCAAATTGCCATCGGGCTCCTCGCCTTCCTGACCCTGACCGCCTTTGTCTCCCCGGAACAGGCGCGCAACATGCAGCGCAATCCGTCGACCTTCGGCACGATGCTGTGCCGTCAGTTCTGGTATCTGGAGAACAAGATCCTGGCGGAGGGCCGGGTGTGCCTGACGTCGGAGCGGGCCCGGCGGGCGTTCAGGAACGCAAAGCCGTGTATTTCCGACGAGGAGACCATCCTGCCGCGGCGGGTGCGCGACTATCTGGCGGACCTGCGCAGGGCGGCGGCGAAGAAGGGGTGTTTCCGGTGAGAAAGGCGGAAGTCTGAAACCCGGATTGTCATCCCGGGCGAACGTAGTGAGACCCGGGACCTAGTAACCCGTGTCGTCTCTGCGCAAACAATTGAACTCACGGATTACTGGGTCCCCGCTTTCGCGGGGATGACAACCGGGAGTATCGTGAGATTGTGCCATTTTCGTTCTGTCCATTCGATTGGTCTGGGCAACTGCAACGATTCCTTCCACCCATCGTCAGCCTTTTTGAGACGAATTTTCCGAAGCTTGTGGAGTTTCACCGGTTTTCCGGTGGCAAAGCGGCGCGGGCACGGCTACTCCTGTGGCGTGGGCGCGTCTTTGGCGGGACGGGTGCGCTGGTAGAGCGGATTGGAACGAGGAGGGAGCTATGACACAGGCCGACATGCTTGAAGACCCGGCTCCTTCCGAGGCCGGGGACCTGGCCGTCCGCGACGACGAAGGCCGTCTCAATCCGCAATTCATCGCAGCCGTCGAGACGGCGATCGAGGCCGGCGACGCGCCGGTCCTGATCGCGCTTGCCGGCGACCTGCACGAGGCGGACACCGGCGACCTGCTGGAAGCGCTCAGCGAGGAGGAGCGGACCGCCTATGTCCGGCTCCTGGGCGACGCCTTCGACTATACCGCGCTGACCGAAACCGACGAGGCGATCCGCCGCCAGCTGCTGGAAGAACTGCCGAACGCGGAGATCGCCGAGGGCCTGGGCGACCTCGATTCCGACGATGCGGTCTACATCCTTGAGGACCTGGACGAGGAAGACCAGGCGGCGATCCTCGGCGAACTTCCCTATGCGGACCGGGCGCAGCTGCAGAAGTCGCTGGACTACCCGGAAGAATCCGCCGGCCGGCGGATGCAGACCGAGTTCATCGCGGTCGCGCCGTTCTGGACCGTGGGCCATACCATCGACTACATGCGCGAGGCGCGCGACCTGCCGGACAGTTTCTACGAGATCTATGTGGTCGATCCGGCGTTCCGGCTGCTGGGCGCGGTGGCGCTGGACAAGATCCTGCGCACCAGGCGGGACGAGAAGGTCACCTCGATCATGACCGAAACCCGTCACTGGGTGCAGGCCACGGACGACCAGGAAGAGGTCGCCCGCATGTTCGAGCGTTATAACCTGGTCTCCTGTGCCGTCGTCGACGATGCCGACCGGCTGGTCGGGGTGATGATGGTCGACGACATCGTCGACGTCATTCAGGAAGAGGCGGAAGAAGACCTGCGCGCACTCGCCGGTGTGGGTGATGAAGAGATCTCCGACAGCGTGGTGACGATCGCCCGGTCGCGGCTGACCTGGCTCGTGGTCAATCTGGGCACAGCGGTGCTTGCCTCCGTCGTGATCGCGCTGTTTGAAGATACCATCGAGGCCATGGTGGCCCTGGCGGTGCTGATGCCGATCGTCGCCTCCATGGGCGGCAATGCGGGCACCCAGACCATGACGGTCGCCGTGCGCGGTATCGCCACCCAGGAACTGAGTGCGCGTAACCTGTTGCGCGTGCTCAATCGTGAAGTGGTGGTGAGTTTCGTGAACGGGATTGCCCTGGCGGTGCTGATCGGCTTTACCGCCTATCTCTGGTTTTCAAGTCCCGGGCTGGGCATCGTGATCGGCGGCGCGATCGTCATCAACATGCTGTTTGCCGGCCTGTCCGGGCTGCTCATTCCGATCGCACTCGACAAGATGAATGTGGACCCGGCGATTGCCTCCAGCGTGTTCGTGACCACGGTGACCGACGTGGTCGGCTTCTTTGCCTTCCTCGGCATTGCCGCCTTGTGGTTCAACCTGCCGCTGTGAGCGGGCAGGGAGCCCTGGACCTACAAGGTCAGGCCGCGTTTTCCAAAAGGTTGTCGCGAAGGGCGGCGATCCGGACCTGAAGGTCTTTCACGTCATCGAGCGAGAGGCCTGATGCGGCGAGAATGCAGCTGGCGAAATCCGTCGTGTCCTCTTTCAAGGCCGTTCCCTTTTCCGTCAGCCGGATCCGCACCTGGCGCTCGTCCTTGTCGTCGCGCACGCGGGTGACAAGCCCGAGGCTTTCCAGGCGCTTCAGCAGCGGCGTCACCGTATTGGATTCTAGATGCAGACGGGCACCAATTTCGCCGACGAGCTGGCCGTCCTGTGCCCAAAGGGCGACCATGGCGAGATATTGCGGATAGGTGAGGCCGATCTTCTGCAGGAGTGGCTTGTAGACCCGATGCATGGCGTGGTTCGCTGAATAGAGCGCAAAACACAGGAACTGGCTGAGGGGAATGTCGCCGGGCTTGAGTTGCTGCGCCGGATTACCGGCCTGTGTGTCGGTCATTGAATAGGGTTCCTTGTGGGCTGCTGTTTAAAATAATTCGCACGCGATATAATCGCAACCGCTTGATTTCTGGATTTGGTCGTTTATATAGATCGCGCACGATTAAATCGTGTTTGAATTATTAGAGGGCCTGCGGATGGCAGCGCCGGAAAGAAGGAGACGGGAAATGACAGTGGACGTTAAATACACCGCCAAGGCAAAGGCGACCGGCGGACGTGATGGGGCAGCCGAAACCCTGGACGGCAGCTTTGCCGTCAAGCTGGCGACGCCAAAGGAACTGGGCGGTGCCGGCGGTCCGGGCAACAACCCGGAGCAGCTCTTTGCCGCCGGTTATTCGGCCTGTTTCATCGGCGCTCTCAAATTCGTCGCCAGCCAGGAGAAGGTTGCCATTCCGGCTGATACCTACATCGTGTCCGAAGTCGGGATCGGCCCGCGTTCGGAAGGCGGTTTCGGCCTGACGGTTTCGCTCGACATCGCGCTTCCCGGTCTGGACAAGGCCCAGGCGGAAGCGCTCGTGGCCAAGGCGCATCAGGTCTGCCCCTATTCCAACGCGACCCGCAACAACATCGACGTCAAGCTGACCGTCGTCTGACATCGGCGCTCATAAGGCCATTCTGCGAGGGGCGTGCTTGATTGCATGCCCCTTTGGCTTTTAGGATTCAGGTCCCATCAGCTTCGCAAGGCCAGGACCTCATGACCGGCACGCCACCCCGACTGGACGGCATTCTAGAGACAGCGGTCTATGTGGACGACATGGAGGCCGCCCACGGGTTTTATTCCGGCGTGCTCGGACTGACGCGGATGGTCTCCGGCGACCGCCTCTATGCCTATGACGCCGGGCCGGCCCAGACCCTGCTTGTCTTTCATCGGGGCCATACCGGCGAGGATGTCGAGACGCCGGGCGGGGTCGTGCCGGGGCACGACACGTCCGGGCCGTCCCATTTCGCCTTCCGCGCCTCCCGCAACGCGCTCGATGCCTGGCGGGCGCATCTTCAGGTCTCGGACATTGCCATCATCAGCGAAGTCGAATGGCCGGCCGGCGGACAAAGCCTTTACTTTCACGATCCGGACGGCAATGTTCTGGAAATCGCGGCACCGCCGCTGTGGCCGAATTTCAAGGCGTGAGGATCGGGACAAGGCACGGCCTTACAGGGGTAAGATGAAATTCTTGCAGGCGGTATTGCGGGTGCTGTTCTACATCGCCGTGGGCGGTGTGATTTCAATTGCGGGAGCGGCGTTCTTCTTCATGAACTGGGAGCCGGACCGGGAAAAACATCCGCTTCGCGGGATCGACGTATCCCACCACCAGGGCGAGATCGACTGGCAGCAGGTGGCCGGCGACGACGTCGCTTTCGCGTATATCAAGGCAAGCGAAGGCGGGGATTTCCGGGATAACGCCTTCGAGAAGAATTTTAGGGGCGCCACCGGCGCCGGGCTGCCCTGGGGCGCCTATCATTTCTTCAGCCTGTGCAAGTCCGGCGCGGCCCAGGCGGCCAATTTCCTCAATGCCCTGCCGGGCGATCTGCCCATGCTGGCGCCGGTGCTCGATCTGGAGTTCGAGGGCAACTGCGCGGAGCGGCCGCCACAGAAGGATGTGATCCGGGAGATTTCCCACTTCGTGACCCTGGTGGAGCAGGCGACCGGGCAGGCGGTCATCCTCTATGTCCCCAGGCCCTTCCACGAAGCCTACATGAAAGGCGCGGGCGTGAACCGGCGGATCTGGGCGCGCTCGATCTGGCGCTCTCCCGGCTATGTGAAGACATGGAGCCTGTGGCAGTATCACCAGCGAGGCAAGGTCGCCGGCATTGCGGGCGATGTGGACCTGAATGTGCTGGCGAGCGATCTGCCGCTGGGCGGTTTGAAGAAATAAAATGTAAGCTATTTATTATTTTAGTGAAATTTCGATGTGTTGACTTTAACGTAAAAAGAGCTGAGTGTCCTTTAAGAAGCAGTGAGGACTCATGCAACGGCTCTACACGATCACGCAGCTTACCCAGGAATTCGAGGTGACAACCCGCACCTTGCGGTTCTATGAGGCGCAGGGACTGCTCTCGCCGCAAAGGCGCGGTCGCCAGAGGCTCTATTCGCCGGCCGACCGGACCCGGCTCAAGCTGATCCTGCGCGGCAAGCGGCTGGGTTTCTCGCTCGCGGAGATCAGGGAAATCATCCAGATGTACGGCAAGGCGCCGGGCGAGGCCGGTCAGCTACGGGTGATGATGCAGAAGATCGAAGCCCGCCGAAGGGAGCTCCTGGAAAAGCGCCGGGACATCGAACTCTCCCTGACGGAACTCGACGAGGTGGAGGCGGGCTGCCGCAATCGCATGACGGAACTCGGCATGAGCGAGGACGACGTGATGGCCGGGGAGACGGTATGATGCTGCTGGAACCGAGAGATCCGGACTGGGAAGCAAGAGTCCGTTCAAGTTTTTCCAGGCAGCCGTTCATGTCCTTTCTCGGCGCCGAACTGACCCATGTCTCGCCGGGCGCGGTGGATATCGAACTGGCTTTCAAGCCGGAGCTGACCCAGCAGCACGGGTTTTTCCATGCCGGCAGCACCTCGACCATTGCCGACAGCGCCGCGGGCTACGCCGCCCTGTCGCTTTATCCGGCCGGCACCGGCGTGCTGACCACCGAGTTCAAGATCAACCTGCTCAATCCGGCCCGCCAGGAGAAGCTGGTCGCAAGGGGACGGGTGCTGAAACCGGGCAAGACGCTGACCATCTGCCGGGCGGATGTCTACGGCCTCGGCGAGAGCGAACAGGTGCATGTGGCGACCGGGCTGTTTTCCATGATCTGCCTGCAGGGCATGGACGATTAGGAGACGAAGGCATGACCGACGTGACGATCCGGCCACTGGCGCCGGGAGACAGGGAGAGCTGGCGCCAGCTCTGGAAGGCCTATCTCGCCTTCTACGAAACCGAGAAGCCGGAAGAGGTCTACGAGACCACGTGGTCGCGGCTGATGACGCAAGGCGAGGATCCGCACGGGCTGTGCGCCGTCGACGGTAGCGGCCGGCTCGTCGGCATCGTCCACTATATCTTCCACCGCTCCTGCTGGCTGATCGGGCCGACCTGCTACCTGCAGGATCTCTACGCCGATCCGTCGGTGCGCGGCCAGGGTGTCGGGCGCAAGCTGATCGAGGCGGTCTACCGTGCCGCCGACGGCGCGGGCGCCGACGCCGTCTACTGGCTGACCCAGGATTTCAACACCACCGCGCGGCGGCTCTACGACCGCATCGGCAAGGTTACCCCCTTCATCAAATATGTCCGCTGAGCGGACCCGACCAACCGTTCTGGGGAGGAACGACCCATGATCCGCAACGACTTTCCGTCCTTCAACTTCAACCTTGGCGAAACCGCCGACATGCTGCGCGACAGCGTGCGCTCCTATTCCCAGGACCGGATCGCGCCGCTTGCGGAGCGGATCGACCGGGAGGACTGGTTCCCGAAGGAACTGTGGCCGGAGATGGGGGACCTCGGCCTGCACGGCATCACCGTGGAAGAGGAATGGGGCGGCTCCGGCCTCGGCTACCTGGAACACTGCATCGCCATGGAGGAGGTCAGCCGGGCGTCCGCGTCGATCGGGCTCAGCTACGGCGCCCATTCCAACCTGTGCGTCAACCAGATGCGCCGGTGGGGCAATGACGACCAGAAGAAGCGCTATCTGGGCAAGCTGATTTCCGGGGAACATCTCGGCGCGCTCGCCATGTCGGAGCCGGGGGCGGGATCCGACGTGGTCTCCATGAAGCTGAAGGCGGAGAAGAAGGGCGACCGCTACATTCTCAACGGCTCGAAGATGTGGATCACCAACGGCCCGCAGGCCGACACGCTGATCATCTACGCCAAGACCGATCCGGAGGCGGGGCCGAAGGGCATCACCGCCTTCCTGGTGGAGAAAGGCTTCAAGGGCTTCTCCGTCGCCCAGAAACTGGACAAGCTCGGCATGCGCGGCTCGGAAACCGGCGAGCTGGTGTTCCAGGATTGCGAGGTGCCGGAGGAAAACGTGCTCGGCGAGGTCGGCAGGGGCGTCAACGTGCTCATGTCGGGCCTCGACTACGAGCGCACGGTGCTGGCGGCGGGGTCCATCGGCATCATGCAGGCGGCCATGGACGTGGTGATCCCTTATGTGCACGAGCGCCAGCAGTTCGGCCAGCCGATCGGCACCTTCCAGCTCGTCCAGGGCAAGGTCGCCGACATGTATGTCACCATGAACGCCACCAAGGCCTATGTCTACGCGGTCGCCCAGGCCTGCGACCGGGGCGAGACCACCCGCGAGGACGCCGCCGGCGCGATCCTGTACGCGGCGGAGAACGCCACGAAGATCGCGCTTGACGCGATCCAGCTTCTGGGCGGCAACGGCTATATCAACGAATACCCGACCGGCCGCCTGCTGCGCGACGCCAAGCTCTACGAGATCGGAGCCGGCACGAGCGAAATCCGCCGCATGCTGATCGGCCGGGAGATCTTTAACAAGACGGTGTGAGGGGGGAGAGGCCGGTCTTTTATCTCTGCTCCGACCTTTAGACAGGCGAGTGGATTGCCCGGACTTCGCCGTGCAATGACACTTGTGGGAAATGGACGGGCCCGTCGTTGAGCATGATGTCGTCACCCGGCGAAGCCCGGGTGATCCAATCCACACTCCGGCACGGGAGAACCATTCGTCAGCGGAGCAATCGGCGAAAGCGCTTCCCAGTGCTTGACACTCCGGCTGCTTTGGCAATCTCCTGAAGATGGCGACAGGAGGATTGCCCATGAGCGGAGAAACCGATCTCGATCACCTCATTGCCCACATGCGGCCCATGCTGGATCCGGAGCCCTATGTGTTCTGCACCTTCGCGGAAAAGACCATGGCGGAGCTGGCGGCTTGCGAACCGGTAGGGCTGTTTGCCGAAACCGAGGGCGTGAGCGCGATCCTGCCGGTGGAAAAGGCGCGGGCCCTCGGACTGGCGGAGGCCGAATGGTTCCGCCGGATCACGCTGATGGTGCATTCCTCCCTGGAGGCGGTCGGCCTGACCGCCGCGGTTTCGGCAGCCCTTGCCCGGGCCGGTATCCCGGCCAATGTGGTTGCCGCCTATTTCCACGACCACGTTTTCGTGCCGGCTCCGAAGGCGGAAGAGGCCTTGCGGCTTTTGACGTGTCTCGCCGAGGAGGGCGGGCCGGAAATTTTCGAAAATTGACAATCGGCGGGTTTCGTTTAACGAAGTCCGTACGGCTTCATGCCATGGTCAGAAGTTGCAGGCAGGTTGTGGTAACCAGTCGTTGAATCGGAATTGGGCACCGTTTCATGCACTTGGACATCTTTACGCTTTTCTTCCTCATGGGCACGGTGCTGCTCCTGGTCGGCCTGGCGCTTCTTGCGGTCTGGTGGCCGAGCCGCTCCGAGCCGGGTCTGCTTTACTGGGCGGTCAGCTTCTTCGTTCGCATTCCCGCCATGCCGCTTTTGATGGCGCGCGGCCAGATCGACGACAGGCTGTCGATCGATCTGGCCAACGGCTTTCTGCTGGCCGGTCTGGGACTGGGCTGGGCCGGAACCCGGATGTTCGCCCGGCGCAAGGTGAGCATCCCGGTTGCGGTGGCACCGATGGCAATCTGGTTCGCCGCCTGTCAGATACCGGCGATCTACGGTGACATCGGCCACCGGATCTCGGTCATGTCGGCGCTGACCGCCACCTACAGTTTCGCGATTGCCTTCGAATTCTGGCGCGATGCGGTCCTGTCGGAGCATCGCCTGAAGAAGGGGCTGGCCGCCCTGTTCCTCGTCAACGGCACGGTCCACGTCCTGCGCATCGCCTACGGCCTGTCAACCCATGATCCCGAGGGGCTTTTCAACAGGCAGGGCTTTCTGTCCGTGTCGATCTTCGTGCCGCTGGTGCTGGTCGTGATCGGCACCATGATCGCCATGGCCATGTACCGGGAAGAACATCTCGATACGCTGAAACACGATGCGGCCCACGACCCGCTGACCAACGTGCTCAATCGCCGCGCCTTTTTCTCCCGCGCCGAAAGCGTGTTGCGCGAAGGCCGGCAGGACGGGGTGACCGTGGCGCTTCTGATGCTCGACCTGGATCATTTCAAGGCGGTCAACGATTCCCATGGCCATCTGGCCGGCGATCAGGTGCTGAAGCAGGTCTGCGCCCGGGTGACGGGCATGATCCGCAGGACCGACCTGTTCGGCCGCCTGGGCGGGGAGGAGTTTGCCGCCCTGCTCAAGGTGGTCGCGCCGGACGATGCCATGATCGTCGCCGAAAAGATCCGAAAGGGCGTCGGCACGACGGCGATTGCCACGGATGAAGGCGATCTGACCGTTACCGTGAGCATCGGCGTTGCGGAGGACACAGGCGACGGGCAGGGCTTCAGAGAGATGCTGCGCCGCGCGGATGCCGCCCTTTACGCGGCGAAGCTCGCCGGCCGGGACAGGGTCTGCGCCCGCGGCGAAGGCGGGACCGATGAGGCTGCGGGGACAGCGGAGCCCGTTGCCGCGCTTGGAATGGCAACCCTGCCCGACAGATAGCCGGTGGTGGCCTGGACATTTCGGCGACACTCGGACCGGTCTGTTCGGTTTCACGGTTGCAATTCCTGCCCGACGTGCCCATTCCTATGAGGTGACCAAGCAAAGGGAACACCATGCAGCGGGCAAAACGCCGACTTGCTGCCGTGATGTGTGCCGATGTCGCCCATTACGCGCGGTTGATGGAAGTGGACGAGGACGGGACGCTGGACCGGCTGAAGTCCTACCGCGAAATCATGTCGCAGCTGGCGGCCCGGCACAACGGGCGGATCGTCAACACCTGGGGCGATGCGGTCATCATCGAATTCTCCAGCGTGGTGGAGGCCGTGCAGTGCGCGGTCGATATCCAGAACGAACTGTCCCTGCGCAACGCGGACCTGCCGGACGCGCGCAAGATGGAATTCCGGATCGGGCTGAACCTGGGCGACCTCATGGTCGAGGGCGACGACATTTATGGCGATGGCGTCAATGTCGCGGCGCGGCTGCAGGAACTGGCGCCGCGGGGCGGCGTCCTTCTGTCCCAGTCCGTCTATGATCAGGTGCGCAGCAAGCTGGCCCTCGGGTTCGAGTCCCTGGGGCTGCAGCATGTGAAAAACGTCAGCGAACCGGTGGAGACCTACGCCGTCCGCCTTGGCGGCCGCAATTCACCGGTGGAACCGGAGGCGCGGGCGGAGCGGAGCGGAAATCCTTCCGGTCCGGGGTCCGATCATGCGGGCGACCGGGACATCGCCGCCTTCGCCAACGGTCTCGAGCAGGCGCGCGCATGGCTGAGACGCCAGCCGCGGATCGTGCGCAGGTGCGTCTTCATGATCGGCTTCTTCTTCCTGCTCAATCTCCTGACCACGGGCCTGGCGCCGCTCTGGTTCATCTGGCCGTCGCTGCCTTTCATCGCCGGACTGGTCTGGCATCTCGTGGTCGGCAAACGGGACGAAAAGATTGAACAGGGAACGCATCAGCCCGATTGAACCCTTTCAAAAATTCCTTATGTTGCGGTTCTGATAACTCTTTCACGATATGCCTCGGGTGAGGATTTGCGAGCCGCCCCCGGTTCGCATACACATTGAGACATCGAACGTCCGGCATCTGAGCCGGCAAAACGCCAACGGAGCCTATCCCGCGCATGAAAAACTATTCGACAACGGTGCCAGCCCGTCTCGATGACGAGGAAGAGGAAAAGGCCAAGAGCCAACCGTCCATCCAGGTCGACAAGCATCTGTTCGAGGCCCGCACCGTTCTGATCACGGGACCGGTCAACCAGGAGATGGCCCGGGATGTGTGCGCGCGGCTTCTGGCGCTCGCGCAGGTGTCCAACGATCCGATCACGGTGATCGTCTCGTCTCCCGGCGGCCACGTGGAATCGGGCGACATGATCCATGACACGATCAAGTTCATCTCTCCGGAAGTGCGCATTCTCGGCATGGGCTGGGTGGCGAGCGCCGGCGCGCTGATCTACGTGTCGGTGCCGAAGGACAAACGCTTCTGCACCCCGAACACCCGTTTCCTGCTGCATCAGCCGTCCGGCGGCGCCGGCGGCATGGCCACTGATATCGAGATCCAGGCGCGTGAAATCATCAAGATGCGCGACCGGCTCAACAAGATCTTCGCCGACGCCACCGGCCAGCCGCTGGAACGGATCGAGAAGGATACCGACCGCGACTACTGGATGGGCCCGGAAGAGGGGATCGAGTACGGCCTGGTCGGCAAGGTGGTGACCTCGGTCAGCGAACTGAGCTGATCCCCCATCGCCAGACAGGACACAAGGAAAAGCGCCGGCAGGGAGACCTGCCGGCGCTTTCTCGTCGTGGGCACTCCGGATCAGGCGACGATACCGACCGGGTCCTGAGGCGCGGGACCGGAGCGGAATTCCGGGGCGGTCACGACGTGGGGACGGATGTGTTCCAGGGCGACGCGCATCCGGGTTTCGTTCCGGATCGTGGAATGGCTGCCCGCCAGCGCGTCGACGACATGATCGACAAACCGGTCGTAGCGGACGTCGTCGAGCCGAAGCGGTTTCAGCACCATGCCGATCGGCATGCCGTCGTAGAACGGGGCGCCGCCGAACAGAAAGATCAGGAATTCGCAAAGCTCGTCCGAGTGGCGCAGCACGCGGCCATCCTGCGACGGCGGGAACGTGCCGTCCTGACACAGTCTGTTTTCGAGCGTTTCGACGGCTTCCTGGAAAGCCGGACGTCCACCGAGTTTCAGATATAAGGTCATCCTTTTTGCCCTCGATTGCACCGTTGATCCGATAAGAGCAGGATGCATCAGGCCCGCGCCGATGCCTGTGACATCTGTCACGGTTTGCACCTTTGGGCTCGTCAATTGTCGCGAGGGAAAAATCTTCAGGGCTTTCCGGGATTTCCGCGGAAAAACCGATCGCCTTCGGCTTGCGCCGGGCAATTCCCGGGGCGGGAACGCGCCGGCTAATGTTTCGGCGCGTTGCGCTCCGCTGCGGCCAGCCAGTCCCGGCATCTTTGTTCCGGATCGGCCGCCTTCAATACGTCGGTGATGACACAAATGCTGTCGGCGCCGGCCGCATAGACCTCCGCCGCCTGTTCCAGGCGTATGCCGCCGATGGCGACCAGCGGGCAGGGGATCCGGGCCTTCCACTCCCTGATCCGGGCAAGGCCCTGGGGAGCGTGATCGACCGTCTTGCCGCGCGGTTCGTAGATCGGTCCGAGGGCGACATAGTCCGGGTCCAGCGCGAGCGCCCGGTCCAGCTCGGCCGGCGTATGGGTCGAAATCCCGATCCGGATCCCGGCGCGTCTCAGGGCCGGGACGTCGGCGGTATCGAGATCCTCCTGACCGAGGTGGACCCAGTCCGCGCCCGCGTCGATGGCCTGCTGCCAGTAGTCGTTGATCACCAGGAGGCAGCCGTGCCGGCGCGCAACCGCCAGTCCCTGCCGGATCGCCTCGCTTGTCTCCGGCAGGCTTTTGTCCTTGATCCGGAGCTGCGCGAACGTCAGGCCGACGGGGCCCAGGCGGGCGAGCCAGTCAGGGTCGTCCACGATCAGATAGAAAGGAGGCAGCATCCTGAAGGTCACCCGATTTCAGCCAGAAGGAACGGGACATTAGCCGAAATAGCAGATCATCGAAACGTGCATGGCTGTTGAAACCGGAAATCTGCTAGTGTGATTCCAAACGCCGGCCCGAGGGGATCTCCGGGGCACTTTGGGGCAGATTTGCGGATGGAAACAATCCGTTCAGCCGGACCGCCCTTTGCGGAGAACGGTCGGAACCCCATATAGGAGCCGATTATATCCCCTGAACGGGCGGAACCGTCGCTAATCTTGAAGGAAGTGGACCCATGGTCCTTGAAGCGCCGCTACTTGCCGCAAATGTCGTCCAATGGCTCTATGCGGAGGCCGTCGGACGGCAGGACAGCCTGGAACTGGTGGAGGACCTGGCTTCGCATCTGCGCGAGGGCGGACTTCCCGTCGACAGGATCACGACCGCGATCATGCTGCTGCATCCCAATGTCCGGGCCGAGGCCGCTGTGTGGGAAAGCAGCGGAACGCGCGAGTTGCGTCGCTATATCGGTTCCGAGGAGCTCGATGAGCGTTATCACAACAGCCCGCTGAAGGCCGTCTTCACCGAAGGCCGGCCGGTTCGCTGCCGGATCGCGCCGGACCCGCAACCGGATGAATTCTCCATCATTCCGGACCTCAGGAGCGACGGGTACACGGATTACATCGCTCTGCCGATGCCGTTTTCGGACGGGTCGACCAAGGCCGTGACGTTTGCGACCAAGGCGCCGAACGGCTTCACCGGGTCGCAGATCGGCGTCCTGGAATCGATCATCCGGCCGCTCGGGATCGTGTGTGAGCTGGCGACCTTGAAGCGGACTGCGGAAACGCTGCTCGACACCTATGTCGGGGTGCGCGCCGGCAGCCGGGTCTTGAACGGCACCGTCAAGCGCGGCGATGGCGAATGGATCTCCGCCGTGATCAGTTTCGCGGACCTCCGCGGCTTTACGCGCATCTCCAACACCCTGGCGGCCGACAAGCTGATCAAGTTCCTGAACCAGTATTTCGGCGCCATGACGGCGGCGGTGGAGGCCCACGGCGGCGAAGTGCTCAAATATATCGGCGACGAGATCATGGCGATCTTCCCCTATTCCAACGCGGAAGAGGCGGAAGACGCGGCCAAACGCGCCCTGCTCGCGGCCCGGCAGACGATCAGGAGCATCGATGACATCAACCGGGCCAACATGTGCCTGGAGACGCCGGACCTGAGCGTCGGTATCGCGATTCATGCCGGCGACGTCTTCTTCGGCAACGTGGGCAGCGAGACCCGGCTCGACTTCACAGTGATCGGGCCGGTGGTCAACATGGCCGCCCGGATCGCCGAGCTTGCCAAGGACCTGGATCTGGAAATCCTGGTTTCCGAGGTGATTGCCGATATCATGGGCTGCCGGGGCGGCCTGTTCGGCGAATATCAGGTGAAGGGGTTCGATGACCCGGTGCGGGTGTATTCGTCCGCTTCCGCGCTGAGTGACAATGCGAGCTTGTGCCCGGACAACACCGCCATGCGCGCTCTCGAGGCGAACTGACGGCGCAGCAGGACGACCAGAACGGCCAGCGTCATCAACGCGAAGGCGACGGGGCCGCCAAACCAGCCCATGAAGCCGATGGAAAAGAAGAACGCGCGCTGGCCGCTGTTGAAATGGCGGCCGGCCAGGACGTTGAGTTCCGCGGCGGTCTCCGCCAGGCGGAGGATGGTTTTGGAATCGGACGACCCGGCTTCGGGCACAGATCCCATCACGATGCTGGAATAGTTGAACAGGCGATAGGCCCAGCCGAACTTGAAGAAGGCGTAGGCAAAGATCAGCATCAATCCCAGGACCTTGATCTCCCACAAACCCCGGCTGCTTTCCACGGGCAGGGACAGGTCCGTCGCCAGCTGAAGAATGACGTCGGTGGAGTTCAGAAGCGCGAACCCGCCACCGATGGCGAGCAGGGAAGTAGAGGCGAAAAAGGCCGTGCCCTGCTGCAGGCCGGACGTGATTGCCGTGTCCATGATGCGTACCGGGCGCCGGGTCATGGAAATCATCCAGGCGCGGCGGTAGTTGTCCATGGCGTGGGACAGGGTCTTTTCCCGCAAGGGACTGATGTCGATCAGCAGGTTGAAGCCGAACCAGGCGACGAGGAACCATCCGGCGGCAACCAGATCGGGAAGCGAAAGAATAGTCATCATGGCCGGCCTCGCTGATTCATTCCGACTGGATTTCGGGGGCTCGCGCCTGCGCCAGGCAGGCCCCCCAACAGTGTTTATCGCAGCTTTTTTTCCCTGGCTACATTCAACTAAGATTTTGAATCAAAAGATAAAAAATCAGCCCCGCAGGGATTGCATTGCTGGTGCCTGTTTTTTGCACTTGCGAAGTCGTTAGCGATCCATTAACTCCTCGCCCAATTAAGGCCACATTTCGCCACGGCGGCACCTCCCGCCACCGCGGCCGGGCCATGTGATCAAAAGGGTTTTCATGGACGAAAACGTGCAAAAGTCCTGCTGGGGCGTCACTGTCTGGACAGTACTCGCTCTGGGAGGCGCACTTGCGTTGTTCATGCTGTTTCACGACGCGGAGACCGCCCAGCAGGCGGCCGCCGTCGTAAACTGACAGGCAGTCAACGAAGCAAACGGGCGCGGTTTTCCGCGCCCTTTTTGTTTGTCCGGATCCCCGTCAAGGCCGCTTCCACTCTGCCATCCAGCCTGTGTAAAAGGCCGGCCGGACCGCCCGCATGCTTGACCTTGCGCGGTTAGCTGGTACCTCATCGGGACATGACCCTGCATCTGGTGAAATTGTGTGTTGGCGCGGACAGCGTGGAAAGCCTGCAGGCGTGGCTCGATTTCCGGATGGAGCAGAAGCGCCAGGCCGGGGAACCGCTTGAGCAGACCCACACCACGCGCATGGTGCCGACCCGCAGGGATGAGCTTCTGGACGGCGGATCGCTCTACTGGGTGATCAGGGGCCGGATCCAGGTACGCCAGCATCTCGTCGATATCCGGCCCTTTACCGACAAGTCGGGCGTCAAGCGCTGCGACCTTGTGCTCGAGCCGCGGCTGATCCTGACCCAATACCAGCCGAGACGTCCGTTCCAGGGCTGGCGCTACCTGAAGCCGGAAGACGCGCCAGCGGATATCCGGTCCGCAGCCGAGGCGGCGGCCATGCCGGAGGAAATGCGCCGGGATCTTTCGGAGCTATGTCTGATCTGACCCGGTTTCGGATGGCTTGATGTCCAGGTGCCGGAGGATGTTGACAAGTGCCGGCAAATCATTGCCCTTGCTGCGTGGGCGCTTCTTGTTGATCATCGCCAGATGTGAATAGCCATGGGCGACAGACCAGATCAGAAGTTCGATCTCCTCCGGGTCCTCACCCGGGCCGACGAAAGGCGCGGAGACCTCGCTCAGGATGGTGTAGGCGCGCGTCGAGGCCGCCTCGAATTCCGGATCGTCTCCGTTTAAATCCAGTCCTGAAAACATGAACAGGAACAGTTCCCGGTGGGCTTTGGCGAAGGCGAGATAGCCCTCGCAGATGGCTGCCAACCTGGCGGAGGGCGTGTCCGCTGCCTCTGAAATGCTTGTTTCCATGGACCGGGCGAACAGGCTGAAGGCGCGCGCCGCGATCGCTGTCGACAGGCCTTTCAGATTCTTGAAATGGTAGGTCGGGGCGGCATGGGAAACACCGGCGCGCGCCGCACACTCTCTGAGGGAAAGCCCGTCAGGACCCTTTTCACGCAATAAGGTGATTCCGACCTCTATGAGGCCGTCGCGAAGAGTGCCGTCGCGTTTGCGCGGCCGTGTGGCTTTATTGGTCATGAACGGACCATGCCCATCTAACTTGACATCGTCAAGTTTCCTACTAACTTTACATTGTCAAGTTAGCGGGGAGGAGAATTGTATGGCTCGAACTATCCAATTGAACCGCGTCGGCACCTGGGTTGCGGCGGCCGCCTGTGTGGCGATTGCCCTTGTGTCCTATCGTTTCGCGATTTTCGGTGTGCAGGAGTCGATGCCCTTTATGGCGCATCACCTGGAAACCGGCCGAATTCTGTTTTTCGCCCACATCGCCCTGGCCCCGGTGGCTCTGGCATGCCTGCCGTTTCAGCTCTCGCCCGGGCTCCGGCGAAACATGCCGGCGGTACACCGCTGGTTGGGACGTATCTATGTGCTCGCAATCTTCCTGTCGGGGATCGCCGGCTTCAGGATCGCATTCTCTACGGCAGCCGGGCCCGTGGCGGCGGTGGGCTTTGCCGCACTTGCCGTGATGTGGATTGGGGCGACGGCCATGGGCCTGGTCCACGGAATCCGGCGCAATATCCCGAAGCACCGAACCTGGATGTTACGGTCGGTTGCCTTGACTTTCGCTGCCGTCACGCTGCGCCTCTATTTAAGCGCATCCATGTCCATGGGGCTTCCGTTCGAGATCGCCTATCCGGCAATAGCCTGGCTCTGTTGGGTCCCGAACGCCATTGTCATGGAACTCTACCTGCGCCGACGCGGAACCCTGGGCCGGGAGCAAATGGCAAATGCATGAGCGGAGGAAGACCGGCTGAAAACTCAAAGGACTTGCCAATAGAGGCGGAGGCCCCCAAGTTTCGAAGGTCAGGTACAAATGTCCGCTGGAGAAATGCATGGCCGATCGGCCTCCCGCCAAAAGCGATATTAAAACGCCCGAGGCCGCGAGCAGGTCTTCCTCTGCCGATATTCAGGCCTTCCTGAACCGGGCGTCTGAACTCGCCGTGCCGCCGGAGGCGCGCGGGCGGCTGGTGTTCGGCCTCGATGCGACGATGAGCCGTCAGCCGACCTGGGACCAGGCCTGCCAGATCCAGGCGGAAATGTTCCAGGAGGCGGGCAGGATCTCCGGCCTGGAGATCAAGCTGGTCTATTTCCGCGGTTTCGACGAATGCCGGGCTTCGCGCTGGTTTTCCGGCAGCAGGGAACTGGCTAACGCCATGGCGCGAATCAGTTGCCGGGGAGGGCGGACACAGATCCGCAAGGTGCTGAGCGCCGCGCTCGCGGCGGCGAAGGACGAAAAGATCGCCGGCCTCGTCTATGTGGGTGACTGCATGGAGGAGAACGTGGACGATCTGTGTGCCCGCGCCGGCGAACTCGGCCTTCTGGGCGTCCCGGTGTTCCTGTTCCAGGAGGGCCGGGATCCGGTGGCCGAGCAGGCTTTCCGCGAGATTGCGCGGCTTACCCGCGGCGCCTATTGTTCCTTCGACGCGGGCTCCGCACGCCAGCTTGCAGAGCTCCTGAAGGCCGTCGCGGTCTATGCGGCCGGTGGCCATGGCGCACTCAAGGCGCTTGAGGCAAGCGGAGAGCGGGGCGCCCGGCTGCTGCTTGAACAACTGAAATAGGCGGAATGTTCTATCTTCTTCTCGGAATCCTGCTGCTGATCCTGCTGCTCTACGCAGCGCAGCACTTTATCCAGGCCAATCCGGCCGATCTGGCGCGCACGCTGAGGCAGGGGGGCGGGATCGCGCTTCTGGTCACTGCGGGGATTTTCGCCCTGGGCGGGCGGTTCGCCTTCGCCGTCCCGCTGGCGGGTCTCGGGCTGTCGCTGCTCGGCTGGAGGCGGCTCGGCGGGGTGTTCGGCGGCGGAAGCGGTCAGGCGAGCCCGGGGCAGACGTCCCGGGTGAGGACCGCCATGGTCGAAATGGAACTGGACCACGACAGCGGAGACATGAGCGGAACCGTGCTTGCCGGACGGTTCACGGGCAAGTCGCTGGGAGACCTCAGCGACGCCGATCTGAAGACCCTCTGGGAGGAGGCCTCAACGGATGCGCAGAGCCAGGCCCTAGTCGAAGCTTATCTCGACCGCAGGCTTTCCGGATGGCGTGAACACTTCCAGTCGGATGGAACAGAGCGGCAGGGCGGCCCTGCGGGCACGGGCGCCATGACAGATGAGGAGGCCTACCAGATCCTGGGGCTTTCTCCCGGCGCCGGGGACGCGGAAATCAGAGCGGCGCACCGACGGCTGATGCAAAGGCTGCATCCCGACCATGGAGGAACCACTTTCCTGGCGGCGAAACTCAACGAGGCTAAAGACACTCTTCTCAGAAGACATTGACGGCATCCGTTACGCAATTACTGATAGATGGCATAGCAGGCGAATTTCGCCTGTTTCAGGGTCTTGCAGGCGCTCAGTGCGGCTGTTTTGGTTTCAAAGCCGACAAAGCGCGCGCGGTAGAGGGTCTGGCCGTTGGCCTCGACCGGTTCGGTATAGGGGACACGCCGGCGCAGCTTGGAGCCGGCGGCAACCGTGGCCCGTTTCAGCATCTCCACAGCGTCGCTTTCGGTTTCTGTCGCGGCGATCTGGACCTGCCAGCCCGGCTCCTGGTCTTTGGTGTCGCTGGTGGCGACCGTCACCGTGGTCTTCTCGGGCCGTTCGGGCGCTGCCGGGGGCACCGGCGGCAGACCGGCGGCCTCGAATGCGTTGGTCATGCGCTGCCTGACCACCTTCGGCGGAACCGGGATCGCGCCAGTGACGATCATCGGGGTATCGACCTCCGTCCTGGACGGCGGGGCGGCGAGGGCAAGCAGGTTTGACGGCGCTTTCTTTTCCTGCCCGGGTTTGCGGGCGGGCCAGGGAACCTCATCCAGCCTGGCGGCGACGAAGATCGGGGTGCGCGCGTGGGAGGCCAGGACCTTGTCGGTCACCGGGCCCTTGCTGGCACGCGGCAGGTATTTGTTGACCAGCTTCACCATCTGGGCATCGCGCGAACGGCCGGTTTTGCCGCCCATGACAACAGCCACGATGAAGCGGCCGTCACGCTTGACGGAGGTGACCAGGTTGAAGCCGGAGGCCCGGATATAGCCTGTCTTGATGCCGTCGACGCCCTTCACACGACCGAGCAAGCGGTTGTGATTGCCGTAGCGGCGGCCCTTGTAGCTGTAGGTGCGGGTCTTGAAGTAGCCGTAGTAGTCGGGAAAGCGCTCCTGAATCGCGCGGCCGAGCGTCGCCATGTCCCGGGCTGTCGTGTATTGCCTGGAATCCGGCAGGCCGTGCGGATTGCGGAAAACCGTCCGCGTCATGCCGATCTGGCGGGCGGTGCGTGTCATCCGTTCGGCGAACTTGGCTTCCGAACCGGCGATGTTTTCGGCGACGGTGGTGGCAACGTCGTTGGCCGACTTGGTCACCAGCGCAAGGATCGCGTCCTTGACCCTGATCGTCGACCCCGGTTTCAATCCCAGTTTCGAAGGCGGCCGGCCGGAAGCATATTTGGAGACCTTGAACTGGGAATTCAGCGACAGGCGGCCTGCTTCCAGTTCCTCAAAGACCGCATAAAGGGTCATGATCTTGGTGAGCGAGGCCGGATAGCGACGCGCGTCGGCGGACGACGCGTAGAGCGTCTTGCCGGTCTTGGCGTCGACGACGATACCCGCGTATTTCGAATTCGCGGCCGCCGGCAGGGGCGCGGCCAGCACAACTGCGGCCGCGACGCCGATCCTTACGACCCAACCCAGATTTCGTGCACTGCGAGACAGACGCATACCAAACACACTGACAGTTCCCATTCTGGGTCACGTACTCTTGCCCGGGTCCCAAACCTAACCAGTCCGGACGCCGGCAGCAAACAAGCCGTTTCCCGTATTTCCCTGCGATTCATTTGATGGAATCGCAGTTACGAATGAGTAAATATAAAACCGGGAATGCGGAAAAAAATTTAGTTTTGGATTAGTATTAACAGCTTATTAATTTTGATTAAATTGACTTTAACAAAATATATCCTTCGTAGAAAATCTATATAATTTATTACTATATGAAAATATA
>Ga0272444_10000803_pt1 | contig 31885 bp, 34 predicted proteins | sample SSMForm13_FD_201033 | JGI IMG/M metagenome (GOLD analysis project Ga0272444, IMG submission 201033) | Marine sediment archaeal communities from Little Sippewissett salt marsh, Falmouth, MA, United States - SSM-Form-13 | ecosystem: Environmental > Aquatic > Marine > Wetlands > Sediment ...
CGGAGACAATGACGATCGCGCGGCGGTATGACAGCATCCCCGAACCAACCACCGTGCCGAGACAGTTCCCGGCGTCGTTGGCCCCGATATTCCATCCCAAGTAGCTTCCTGCTAGCAGGAGAATGATCAGCGAACTCATGATAGATCTATATTCTACATGCAATCGTATGGATCTCACAGGAGCGCCATCGATCGGAGCGGCGAAGGATGGTGCTTCCGGGAAGCCGCGGAGGAAGACAGAGGCCAAGGCCCCTCAGACGCAACCCTGTCCGGAGGCGATTCGTTGAGTAGATACGGTCTCTTCGGTGGATGTCGCGAGTTCGCTAGAACTCGTCGGCCGATGAGATGACCAGGGATCGCTCGGGATGCCGCGGGTCATCCTGGGTCTCGAGCCAGTAGGCGAACCCGCCAATCAGGCTATGCGCAAGCGGATAGCCCGCATCGCGCAGCTGCAGAGCGGCCTGATCGGCCTCGGCACCCTGCTGACCGTAGATGATAATGCGAGCATCGCGTGGGAGTCGTGACGTCCATCCCAGCACATCGGAGGGGGGCACGTTCACCGCTCCGATCAAGTGCCCTGCGGCGTATGACGCGGGATCACGGATGTCGATAAGGACGTAGTACTCCTGCGCGAACACAGAAACGGGGAAGCTGTAGTCGGTCGACGGAAGCGACGGACTCCCCAGCCCGCCGGCCGGGGCGGTCAGGAGCCGATCCCCGTAGAGCCCAACCCATGCCGCGAGGCCTCCCTCAATGGCGTACCCCTCAAAACCCGCCCGCCAGAGCGTGTCTGCCGCCTGGCTGCTGGTCGAGCCATTCGCATCGATGAGGAAGATCACCGTTCCACGGGGCAGGTTTGTCGACCAGCTCCCGAGGCTGGCAAGCGGCACGTTCAGCGCTCCGATCAGATGACCGGCAGCGAACGCTCCCGGAGACCGAAGATCGAGAAGCATGTAGAAGTCAGAGCGCAGGTCCGTCGCGGAGATCTGCTGACTAGCGGCTCGTTGAACCGTGGCGGTCAACGTCAGATACACCTCTCCATGAGCCGGATCGTTGCTTTCGATGTAGATGTAGCGGGCATTGACACCGTCCCGCATCCCCGTCGTATCGAAGTTGACGTCCAGCCGCACCGACGCTCCTGGTTGAATGATGTTCGATGGGAGCTCCACCGTGGTGCAGCCGCAGTTCGGCCGGATCTGCTCAAGAATCAAAGGAGAGTCTCCGCCGTTGGAGATGACGTAGGTGTGGTAGTACACGAACCCCTCATTGACGGAACCGAAGTCGTGAACTGCCGAGTCAACAAAGATGGTGGGCGCGGCGAACGCGGCAACCGCCCCGGCGATGACGATAGCGACGAGCATGACAGAGATTCTTCCAGTGACGTACACGAAGCCTCCTTTGCTGCATCAACACCTACCCCCGACGGAGGGCGTAGTTTCGCCGCCGGGAGCGGGCATGAGAGGGTCTATGATAGCCTTTCAGCAAGATACGAAATGAGCTCCTTCACTGGCACGCGGCTCTGGACGGTCGTGTCGCGGTCGCGGACAGTCACCGTGCCGTCACGGAGCGAGTCATGATCCACTGTGACACAGAACGGCGTGCCGGATTCATCCTGGCGCCGGTAGCGGCGACCGATCGAGCCCTTCAGATCGTAGAAGACGTTCCACTGTTGCTTAAGGTCGCGGTAGATCTCTGCTGCCATCTCCGGCATGCCGTCCTTCTTGATCAACGGGAAGACGGCAACCTTGATCGGTGCCAATCGCGGGTGAAGCTTGAGAACGACACGTCCCTGCGGCACGCCCTTCTCATCGGGGATCATGTCTTCAGTGTATGCCTCACACAGAAAGGCGAGCGTCGCGCGGTCGGCTCCGGCTGACGGTTCGATGACGTGTGGCACAAACCTCTGCTGAGTCGCCTCGTCGAAGTAGGAAAGATCCTTCCCGCTTCCGGCGTGTCGCGGGTTCCCTTCCTGATCGCGTTCGACGGCAAACCCGTCTCCATCGCGAATCAGCTTCCCTTCGGAGTGGCTCCGTAGATCGAAATCGGAACGATGAGCGATTCCTTCGAGCTCTCCGAACTCCCCCTCGGCAAGGAACGGGAATGCATACTCCACGTCAGCTGTTCCGCAGCTGTAGTGGCTGAGTTCGGCGGCATCATGGTCTCGAAGCCGCAAGCGATCACTGCTCAGACCAAGCGAGACATACCAGTCATAGCGGCGGTCACGCCAGTAGGCGTACCAAGCGGGTGATTGGTCCGGATGGCAGAAGAACTCGATCTCCATCTGCTCGAACTCTCGTGAGCGGAAGGTGAAGTTCCGCGGCGTGATCTCGTTTCGGAATGACTTGCCGATCTGCGCAATCCCGAACGGGACCTTCACCCTGGCCGTGGTGTAGACGTTCTTGAAGTTGACGAAAATCCCTTGCGCGGTCTCCGGTCGCAAGTACGCCTCGGAAGACGGATCATGGAGCGCACCGATGAACGTTTTGAACATCAAGTTGAACTCACGCGGCTCGGTAAGATCGCACGTTGTGTGTTCTCCCGGGTGTTTGCTTGGCTTGTGCGGGCACTGGAGTGTTGGAATCTGGTCGGCACGGAAACGGGCTTTGCAGGTGCGGCAATCCACGAGCATGTCGTGGAACAGGTCGTAGTGACCGCTTGCCTTCCACACGGCGGGATGCATGATGATGCTGCAATCAAGACCAACCATGGAATAGGCGCTCGGGAGCCCCTCCGGTGGCGTGACATCGTCGTGCCCGGTGACCATGTCCTTCCACCAAGCGTCTTTCAGGTTTCGTTTGAGCTCAACACCTAGCGGACCGTAGTCCCAGAACCCACCGATGCCGCCGTAGATCTCGCTCGACTGAAACACAAAGCCGCGTCGCTTGCACAGCGAGACGATTTTCTCCATTACGGTCTGCTCTGTTGCCATCTCGGATCCTTTCCCGGCCCGCAAGGCCATGATTCGCTGCGCATCGAGCTGGCCAAGACGAAGTGGCACAAACGGCAGCGATGTCGAGGGTTTCGTCCATTCTACCGGGCAAACGAGATGCTGTCACTGCATTCCGACGTGGTCGCGGGCTCGGGACTCACCCAAAGACGATATCTGACCACCGATTCGTTGTCTTCCGAGAAGAAGAACCGCCCGACCACCGTGTGTCCCTTCAGAACCGGCGGTAGCCACAATGCATCGTCGTCCCACATCCGGGCAAGCGGGATCCCGGCAAGCGGATGCCACTCCGGTTTCATTTCATCTGTCTCGACAGGGCTACCATCGAAGCAGGATGCGGTGTAGACCCGAACGCGGTGATCATGATGAGGTGCCGAAGGGAACCGGAACACGAGCAACCCTCGTTGCTCGAACGACGTCGGCGCAACGGTCAGTCTACACTCCTCGAGAAGCTCTCGTGACATCGCCGCGCGCGGTGATTCTCCGGGGAGCAGTTTGCCCCCGAAACCATTGACTTTGCCGGCGCCAAACCCACGCTTCTTGAGCCCGAGAAGAACCTGCTGACCGCGCGTGGTCTGACGTAGGACGAAGCACAGCGTCGCGTGAATCATCGAGCAAACACTCCTTGGCCGCGACCACGGGCTGACTCCGCCACGCTCATCGAAACGTTGCAGCCCAAACGATAGATCTGATGCAATGTTGCCAGATGGATGCAAGGCTTTCCAGTTGGTTGTCCCAGCAGGTAGGCCATGCTATCGTTATGATGCTGACTATGGAATATATAGGAGGAGGTATATGTATCGACGGAAGGTTCAGATCACCGGAGGATCCACCTTCTTCGTAACGCTTCCCAAAGACTGGGCGACGTCCGCTGGGATCCAGGCCAAGGATCAGGTCCGACTGATTCCCACCGAGACCAATTCGCTTCTTCTGATCCCGAAACGATCCGCCGAGTCCAACCGATGCCGGATCGACCTCGGGGATTGGGAATTCGACCGTCTGCAACGCGAGGTTTTCTCGCGCTACATCGCCGGCTACAACATCATCGAGGTTCGGGGCGATCGGATCCATCCTCGCCAACGCAGAAACGTCCGGCAGGCCGCGCAGGCGCTTGTCGGATTGGAAATCCTCGAAGAGACGCAATCGACCGTTGTGCTTCACTCGGTGGTCGATATCAAGGATTTCCCGATCGGGCGGACGTTGCGACGGATCTACGAGATTACGCGGGCGATGTTCGCGGATGCCGCCACCGCCTTTCTCGAGTGTGACAGCGATCTCGCCGAAGATGTTCGGGAGAGGGACGGTGATGTGGACCGTCTTGTTCTCCTGATCGCTCGGCAGTTGAACCTTCTGCTCCGCGATCTGGTGCTTCCGGGCGATGTGGAGCTGTCGAAGGTGGAATTTCTCCATCACAACGAAGTTGCCGATCAGCTGGAGCGGATCGCTGATCACGCCGGAAAGATCTCCGAAGCGGCAACCGCACTGACTCGGCCCGTTCCCGCGGAGGTCGCAGACTCTGTCCGATCGTCGTCAGAGGCGTCGATGAAGGTGCTCGATGCAGCGATGAACGCCTTCCTTGACCAAGACGTCGATCGGGCCAATGAGGTTCTGTCGGCGAAGGGGGTCGGCGAGAAGCTGTTCGAGCAAGCGCTGCTGCGATCACCGATGCAACAGCCGGAAAACTCGTACCCAATAGGGATCTTCCTCGACAGCTGCCTACGGATCAGCGAATATGGCTACAACATCGCAGAGAACGCCCTTGATGCGTCGGTGCCCCTCGACAACTGGTCACCCGATTCGGAGCCTGGTTCCGAGAGACTCTAGTCGGCACACCCAGGCAAGCGCCCCCGGCTCGGCGAGTCCGCAGGTCGCCAGTTGCCTTGTGACAGCCAGTCCAGCTAGTTGACCATTCCATAGGACTCCGCGTTGCAGAAGCGAACCGGACGAGCGGGGGCATCTCCAATGTGCACGAGCTCCTCTCCCTCGGCTCGGGTGGCCTCCACAAGGTGCCAGGTCGGGTCGTGTCTGGGCCTTCTGCAGGCAAGTGTGCAGGTCCGTCAGCCGGGAAGCGTCACACCGGGTTGGTTCTGATAGCTTCCGCCGGCTTCCTTCTCTGCGTAGGTTCTGTTGGGCCTTGCGCCGCGAAAGAAGACCACTTGCGCGATCCCCTGACCGATGTGCAGGCGGATCGGAAGCGGAGACAGGTTTGCGAGTTCGATCGTCAGAACGCCCTTCCATCCGGGTTCGAGAGGGGTGACGTTGACCAAGAGCCCGCAGCGAGCGTAGGAGCTCTTCCCCCAGCAAACACCGCAGACATCGTCGGGCATAGAGAACGTCTCCAAGGTCTCGGCGAGGATCTGCGTGTTCGAGCCGAGTTCGAGGGTTCCATCGGCATCGATCTGCCGGAAGTGATGACTTGGGAAGTCGACGGGATCCAGGATGGCGTTGACCCCGCCGAGCGGGACGAGAAAGCGGCTTCCGAGGCGGATGTCATACCCAAAACTGCTCAGCCCGTACGAAGGCTTGCCGGCCTGCCTGTTGACGAACGGATCGATCATCCCCGGGGAAGCAAGGCACAGCGATCGGATCTCATGATCGGCAAGGATCGTCGTCTGCTCAGACATCGTACGGCTCCTTTGTGCTTTCGGGAACGAGAAGCTCAGGGTGGGTTGCCTGCCGGAGAAGCTCGCTGATGAATCGTTTCCATTCGGGCAACCGGTGGGTCGAACGCTGACGGATCATCCGTTGGAGCGCCATGTAGTTTGTGCAGAGAATTCGCCGTTGAAGAAACGATTCCGGCAGAAGGGATTTGACCTCCTGCCAACGGTCGGCCGCAATCAGCTCGTTGAGATGGCGCAAGAGGTCCTCGGGGAGTGGGTGCTCAAAATGCTCCTGCTGGAGCTGCGTGCGGGTCATCGTATGCATCGTGGACTCACTCTGCTTCGTGACACCGACGCGGTACGTGTCGAGCTGCTGCCAGAAATATCGGGGGGCGCGCACATCCAACCATGCGACGATCGATTCGAGGAACTTGTTGTGACCGTCGCCCTTGAACGCGAGGCGTTGAGCGACGGCGGGCATCGTTCCCGGATCGCGATTGAACGAGAGCGAGAGGCCAAGAAGCGCTTCCTCGTACCCCGACTCTCGAAGGATTCTAAGCTCCACTCGAATGCCCCCCCTCCATGGATTGTAGTCGATGGATCCTTCTGGAGCTATCGGGTGAGCAGGTTGACGATGGGGTGTCCATATCCTACGCTTCGCTGCAAGAATCCCTGGAAGGACGGAGGTTCCAGCAGTGGGTCCGTTTCGGTTGCCTTGGGGTACGTTTGCGTCGATTCTTGTGGTTGGCGGAAGCATTCTGCTTGCCGTCCTTTGGGCGATGCTGAGTCGCGGAAGCGAGTCTGACGGAGCCGCTCGATGAGCTCTGCCGCAATCCATGGCCTTGTGCTCGGCGTGTACCTGTTGCTGCTTGCCGGGATTGGAGTTGCCACATCTCGCCGGCTTCGAAGCTCCGAGGACTTCTTGCTGGGCGGGCGACGCGTCGGTCCCTGGGTCACGGCGCTTTCCTATGTGGCCGCGTACTTCTCGTCGGTGGTGATCATCGGAGGCGGTGCGTTCGGTTACCAGTACGGGCTTGCCACGCTGTGGGTGGGGGCGATCAACGTGTTGGTTGGATGCACGTTGGCGTGGATCGTGCTCGGCCGCAGGTTGCGGCGGTTCACCGCGAGGTTGGGAACGATGACCGTCCCGGGATTCCTCGGCGAGCGGTTCGGCAGCCGCGAGGTCCGCATCTTCTCCGCTGTCGTGATTGCGGTGTTTCTGGTGGTCTACAACGTCAGCATCCTCAAAGGGATGGGGCACGTGTTCGAAGTGCTGATGGGGCTACCGTATTGGATCGGTGTTCTGGTCTCGGGTGCGATCATCGTGCTCTACGTCAGCCTCGGAGGATACATGGCTGTTGTGTGGACCGGCTTCTTCCAGGCGTGGGTGATGGGCGTCGGTCTGATCTTGCTCGCTGTTGCAGCGTTGCGAGCCGTCGGAGGACTGTCGACGGCGGCCACCACCCTTGCAGCAGCCGACCCGGGTTTGGTGTATACGCCGGGGATCTGGGGGTGGGCCGGTCTGATCTCCTACTCGATGATCGTCAGCTTCGGCGTGTGGGGGATGCCGCAGCTTCTTGTTCGGTTCTACTCGATCCGCTCGGTGCGGCAACTGCGGATCGGCGCCGTCGTGGCGACGATCGGCGGCAGTCTTGCATTGCTGCCGTACCTGATCGGAGCGATCACCCGGGCGCTGCTTCCAGGGCTGGAAAACGCCGATCTGGCGATCCCGGTGCTGACAAAAACGGTTCTCTCACCTTGGGGAAGCGCGATCTTCCTCGCGGGCGTGATCGCCGCGGGGATGTCCACGTTTGCATCGGTTCTGATCATCACGTCGGGGGCCGTGGTGCGGGATTTCGTGCAGAAAGGACTTCGACGGGATATGTCGGAGCAACGCTCGATCCGCTGGAGCCGTCTGGTCAGTCTCCTTGTCGGCCTGATCTCGCTTGCGATTGCCCTTCGACCGCCGGCGTTGGTGCTTGTCCTTACGGCGTTTTCCTGGTCTGCGATTGCCAGCACGTGTCTGTGGCCGATCCTGTTCGGCATCTTCTATCGCCGGACCACGCGGACCGGCGTGCTGGCGTCGATGATTGGGGGACTGGCGACCGCTCTGGTTTGGATCGGCTTGGGTTCGCCGTTCGGTGTTCATGGGTTCCTGCCTGGGATCGGAGCCAGCCTGATCCTGCTGCTTGGTGTCAGCCTGATCAGTCGCCCCCTGCCGGCTTCGTTGGTTGATCGTGCATGGGGAAGATCAGACCTGGTGCCGGATTCCAACTCCGGAACCAGATGAATCGAGCGAGCAAGGATTGAGGAGGGGAATGATGATCGACAGAAACCGCATCGTTGACGCGATCGCAGCACAGCAAGGCACGCTGCGCCGCGTGAGCGCCGAGATCCACGCACATCCCGAGGTCTTGAACGAAGAGACGTATGCCTCGGCCCTGCTCGCAAGTGAGCTCCGTGATGCGGGATTCGATGTTGAACTCGGGGTTGCCGGCCTGGCAACGGCGATCCGCGCTGTGCATCCGGCACGATCGGATGGGCCGACCGTGGCCATTCTCGGGGAGTACGATGCCCTTCCGGAGATCGGCCATGCCTGCGGCCACAACCTGATCGCTGCCGCCGGCCTTGGAGCGGCGCTCGCGCTTGGGGAGCTGAAGGCGGATCTTCCGGGAACCCTTGTGTTCCTTGGTACGCCCGCGGAAGAAGGAGGCGGCGGCAAAGTCGTCATGGTCGAGCAGGGCCTGTTCGACGGAATCGATGCGGCGATGATGTTCCATCCGGCGAATCACACCATGGTTTCGTGGGGAAGCTTGGCGATTACCGAGGTTGAAATCGAGTTCCGTGGACGCCCCGCCCACGCCGCGGCGGAGCCCCACAAAGGAATCAACGCGCTCGACGCAGTGATCCAGACGTTCAACGGAGTCAATGCGCTACGGCAGCACATCCTAGATGGAGCTCGGGTTCACGGGATCATCACGAACGGTGGCGCGAAGCCCAACATCGTGCCTGAAACCGCCGCGGCCCTGTTCTACGTCCGCGCCGAGGAGACCTCGTATCGCGACGAACTCCTCGAGAAGCTACGGGCTTGTGCGGTCGGCGCGGCCCAGGCCACCGGAGCAACGCTGGCGTTCCGTGAAGTCGGCCATTCGTACAAGGCGATCAAGGCGAACCCGCCATTGGAAGGGACGTTCGAGCGGCATCTAGCGGATCTAGGAGAGCCGATCTGTCCGCCGGCAAGCCGCATGTTGGGATCGACCGACATGGGCGACGTAAGCCAGGTGGTCCCCGCGATTCACCCGTATCTCCAGATCTGTGATCCACAGATCGCCACGCACTCACGGCCGTTTGCGGATGCGGCCATCTCCGAGCGCGGGCAACGCGCGATGATCACCGCAGCCACCGCCCTGGCGCTGACCGGGCTGGACGTTCTGTGCGATCCGGAGCTTGTTCGCTCCATGTGGGAAGCGTTCCGAGGCTCCGACGCATAGCAGCGTTGAACGTGCCGCATCATGGCACGGGATCATAGCCCCCGGGATGCAGGGGATTGCAGCGGACGAATCGACGAAGGGCAAGCCACCCGCCTCGGAGCAAACCGTGCTTCCGCAAGGCTTCCACGGCGTATTGAGAGCATGTTGGTGAAAACCGGCATCGAGCGGCGCGCGTGGGGGAAACCACACGCTGATACCACCTAATCCAGCGAACTATCCACCGAGTCATCGATCCATCATACGCGAGCGACGTCTGCTTGACACGGGAATGACGCGATGCTATACTGCGATTAGCAGTTAAAGGTAGAGACTGCTAATATCAGGAATCAAGGAGGTTCTTTCGATGATGCGCAAAATGCAAGAAGTGCGAAGGGGACCGTTCTACATGGAGACAAGCCTCTCCCGGCTACTGGATGACATGCTCGGCGATTTCAGCTGGGTCGGGTTCGATGCTGCGCCGAACATCGGCCGGACCGACATCTTTGAGAAGGATCAGTCCCTGGTCTACGAGACGGAGCTTCCCGGAATGAAGAAGGAGGACCTCAGCATCAAGGTTGAGGAGAACAGCCTCGTCATCTCGGGTGAACGCAAGCGAAGCGACGAAGTCAAGAAGGAGAACTACTTCCGCCTTGGACGGCAGTACGGCAGAATCCAGCGAAGCTTCCCGCTTCCCACGGATCTTGTCGAACGAACCGATGTCAAAGCCAGGTTCGAGGACGGAATCCTTACGATCACCGTTCCGCTGAAGGAGTCGATCAAGGAGCGCAGAGTCCCGATCGAGGTTGCGGTCGAGTAGCGCAGAAGCTCCCGAAGCGAAACAGGTTTCCCGAAGCCCCGGTGCCTCAAGGTGCCGGGGCGGTTCTTTCTCTAGGTCCGGAAGCTATGCGTGATCGGAAACCGGCGGCCGCTTCCGAACGCCTTGGCCGAGACCTTGATTGCCGGCGGAAGCTGTCGGCGCTTGTATTCCGCGATGTAGTACCTGCGGAGGACATCATCCACAACCTCGGCGGGGAATCCTTCTGCAATCAGTTGCTGTCGGGACCGGTTCTCCTCGATGAGAGCATGAAGCAGTGGGTCGAGGATCTCGTAGGGCGGCAGGTCCTGATCATCGCGTTGCTGCGCACGCAGTTCAGCCGTTGGAGGACGCTCGATGACGAACGCGGGGATTTGCGGGTACGTGGCAGCCAAGGCGACTACCTGGCGCTTGTACAGATCTCCGATCGGTGCCAGCGCCCCGACGCTGTCGCCGTACAGGGTACTGTACCCGACAGCGATCTCCGCCTTGTTCGCGGGGCAGAGCACGAGTGCGTTACGCTGATTGGCAAGCGCCATCAAGAGCACGCCGCGCAAGCGGGGCTGGATGTTCTCGTCGACCAGGCCCTGGGGGCGAAGCGGCATGACTTCAGCGACCGTTGCGTGCAGGGATGCAATCGAGATCTCAACCCGCTCGATGCCGAGCGCATCTGCGATCTGCCGAGCTGCGAGGGTGCTGTCGTCGGCGCTGTAACGGCTGGGGAGGTAGATCGCGGTCACGTTCTCTGGTCCGAGCGCCTCGACGGCAAGCGCTGCCGTTACTGCGGAGTCGACGCCGCCCGAGAGCCCAAGCAGGGTACGCTTGAAACCGTTCTTCCTGACGTAGTCGCGAATCCCAAGCGCCAGGGCGCTGCGGATCTCGAGAATCTCGTCACGGGCGGTCTGTGTATTGGCCGTACCCGCGGCCGGCAACCGGCCGGCGAGCTCGACGGTGAACAGCCCCTCCTCAAACGGCGGCGCCTGAAAGAGCGTCTGTCCGTCGGCGTCGATCACGAAGCTTCTGCCGTCGAAGACAAGATCATCCTGGCCGCCCACGCAGTTGACGTAGACGAAGCCGACACCATTCTCTATCGCTCTGCGGGCGGCGATTTCTCGGCGAATAGCCGGCTTCCCCGCGTAGTAGGGGGAAGCGGAGATGTTGACGATCCACTGGGCCCCGAGAGCGGCCTGCTTGTCCGCTGGACCTCCGTCCACCCAGAAGTCCTCGCACACGTTGACTCCAAGCGCCCCGAACCCTTCTCCCAGGGTGAAGACGCCGGCATCCCGGCCCGGGACGAAGTAGCGCTGTTCCGAGAAGACATCAAACGTTGGGAGTTCCATCTTGGGATGCTCCGCGATGATCTGCCCGTCCCGAACGACCAATGCGCTGTTGTGAAGAACGGCATCTCCACCGTCGAGGCGGGCTGAGGGATCGTGAGGGCTGTGAGGCGCTTTCTGCGGCGCGTGGCGAACCGTCCCGAGGATGACCGTGATCCCTTCGGCTGCCTTCAGGATCCGTTGCGCTGCCTGTTCGACCGCCTCCACGAACCCCGCTCGCCAAAGGAGATCATGGGGGGGATAGCCGCACATCGCCAACTCCGGGAACACGACCACGTTGCAGTCCGCTTCTCGCGCCTCTGCGATGTTGGCGAGGATCTTCTGTAGATTCCCCTCGATATCCCCGACCGTTGGGTTGAGCTGGGCGATCCCGATTCTCATGCACGGATTATAGAAACCCCGCTCGTTGATCACCACCGGACTACGAATCCGACTTGCCGGCAGCAGCAAGGGCACTCTCAATCAGATCTCGTTCCTCGTCCGGCAGGAGCCGCTCGAACGCTCCTGCGCGGAGACGCCCGAGCTGAACCGGCCCCATCGAAACCCGCTGCAGGCGCTTCACGGTGATCCCGAAGTAGGAGAAGAGCCGTTTCACTTCGTGTTTCCTGCCTTCCGCCAAAGCGATCCGGAACAGACCGCGCTCGGATTGGGTGAGTTCCAGAGCGCGCAACGCATCCCCGCCCTCGATGACTCCCGAGCACATGGCCAGTGCCATCTTCCTTGCCTTGCTCGTGGGTACGTGCGCTGTGGTCCACACGACGTACTGCTTCGGGATTTCATATTTGGGATGGCTCAGGTAGTTGATGAGATCGCCGCAGTTGCTGAGGACCAGAAGCCCCTCCGCATCTTGGTCGAGTCTCCCTGCCCAGGTGTAGCCGATGAACCCCTCCGCGCGCAGCACGCGGCCTACGGTGTTTCCATTGAACTGGTCGTCGTGGCTGCACAGCATCCCCGCGGGTTTGTGGAAGCGATACGCGTGATGCTCGGGAGGCAGAAGCGTGATCGGATGACCGCGCAGCTTCACGTCGACGGATTTCCCCGCGGTATCCAAGTCAAGCACGGTGAACGGGTCATCCACCCGTTCACCGTTGACTGTGACTTCTCCCGCCGCAATCAGTTCGTGCGCCTTGCGCCGGGACACGCCTGCCTGAACCTGAAGGAGACGGAACAGTTTCGAAGAACGGTCGCGTTCAGACATGAGCTAGAGATACACGCTGTGGAGGCTGTGGTCAACCTAGGGTGCCGTTTCCTGTTCCAGGAAGGTCACCCTCTCGCCGCCCAGGTACGCGAGAAACTGCGCAAACGCCTCCTGGATCTCCGCCGCGTCAAGCGGCAGACCGTGCTGCTCTCGGTGGTAGGAGATGACGTGGAGAGCCCCCGTCTTGCGATCGTATCTCCCGTCGAATCGACCGACGAAGCGGTCCTGATACAAGACAGGCAGAACATAGTATCCCCAACGACGCTTCGAACGAGGCTTGTAGACTTCCCAGACGTACTCCAGGTTCCAGAGCTTTCGCAGACTGTCCCTTCCCCAGAGAAGCGGGTCCAACGGCGCGATGAAGCAAGGGATCTCCGGAGGTGAAACATCCATCGCCATCGCGAGGTCCTCGTCTGCGGACGGAAGAGCGTAGAACGGGGACGGGATACCACGGACATGCACCTCGGCCAACTGGCCACGGTCGACCAAGGAGCTAGGGAGCCCGTTTCGCCGAGCCGTGCGAAGGAACGTCCACGACGCGGCATCGCCGGAGGATGAGAGCAACCCCACGGTGCTCACACGTCGGAGAAGGAGTCGCTCCTCGAACGCCCCAAACGGCAGCGGAGCGGCGCTGCGAACCTCTGGAGCAAGGACGCGTGTCGTCAGATTGAAGTAGCGCCGATAGCTGACGCGATGCGAGACGGAGATCCGGCCTTGGTTCCACAGCGCTTCGAGAGCCACGTTGGCAGTTCGCGTGGCCTTCCATCCGCGGTGCTCCTGCTGCGCCACATCCAGCGTCCGCAGTTCGCGGCTTGAGAGCGGGCCGTGCTGTTCAACGGTCGCCAACACGTGGTCGATGATCCCCGGAAACGTGTGTTCGAGCTTCTTGGCACGGTCCCGTTCCCACGCCATGCCGCCCTGGTTCATGAGGGACGCGAACAGCGGGTAGGCGTCTGACGAGACGGCGCACAGCATCTTGTCCCAATACTCGAAGCCGAGCCGCTTCTCGTGAATCAGCTCGAGTGCATCGCCTGGGTGCGTCTGGCCGACGCGGGCCTGGAATACAAGATCGTGGTTGCGCCCGAGAACCGGGAGCGGATCAAGCTGGACGCTCCCGATGTCAGAGAAGCATCGCGCGATCCCGTCCTTCCCCGGAGGATAGGAGGCTCCAACAAGACGGGTTGCCCAAAGCTGATACCGGCGGGCTTGCTCGATGCTCCAGCGCAGTTTCATCCGACGATTCTACCCGAGGAGAGGCCGCGATCGGGCGTGGAAGCGCTGATGACAAAAAGGGGCGGCCGATCGTCTTGGTGAACGACCGGCCGCGAGGCGGTGCTGCGGCAAAGAAGCGCTGCGCTTGAGTTCTAGTCTCCGGAGCCGAAGTGGATCCGGATGTGGATCCTCCAGATTCCGTCGCCACCATACGTCCAACACATTCCGCCGTCCGGGCTTCCGAACACCCATTGCCCGCCCCACCAGAACCAACTCCCGCTTGGCACCGACCAGAGCACGTACGGTGGATAGAAGGGTGGTGTGGGCATCGGAGGCATGGGAGGCGTGTAGCACGGCGGTGTGTAGCAAGGGGGGGTGTAGGAAGGCGGCACGTAGGATGGAGGTGTGTAGCCGTAGCCATAGCCATAGCCATATTGCGCGTGAATCGTGAACGACGTCCAGGCCGTGACGTACATCGGCTGAGGGACCATCCCCATGATCTGGACTTGAAGGGCATTCCCCGCCTCGACTGCGTTGGGTGCGACCACGGGGAACGGCTCGTTGTACCCGTTGGCGGCCAAGTTCAGCGGTGATTGGCTCGCCACAAGCTGGAGCTGCTCCACACCGGTGGGGGGCGCGACGGTGAAGGTGTACGGCCCGTCCGGAAGACTGTGCGTGCCGGCTTGCAGGTAGTTGCTCTGGGAGTAGGCGTTAGGATAGATCTGCCGAACGATCCCATCGGGCTGAATGTCGTAGATATACACGTAGGCCGGTTGGTTGACGACGAACGAGATCGTAGCTGTTTCTCCGACCGTGTACTCCGGCTTGTCCGTCCAGATGCTTGCCTGAAGCGGCATAGGATCGGGCGTGATGACAAGTCCGAGAGGATTCACCTGAGATTGAGCGACGGCGACCATCGCGGATACCCCCACGAGACAAGCCACCGAGAGAAGGAGGACAATGCGCTTTGCGGACATCTCAATCACCTCGTTCGATGTACACGGAGAACGGTGGTGAGTTTCACCGAGAGCTCGAAGAACGGTGCTTCGAGATGAGCGCGAGCGTCTCGTCACGGTGGAGGCGCAGGCGGGTTCTCCGGTTTGCGCTTCCGCCCGATGCGAAGTAGCTTGTGGGCATGAACGTCATCGGGCTTGGCGGCCCTGCAGGAGCTGGCAAGAGCACGGTTGCGCGGTTGATTTCCGCGCGTGACGGTGTTGCATGGATCGATCTTGATCGAGTTGCGTGGCGCTGCTACGCCCCGGGGAAGGCCGCATGCGGTGAGCTGATTGCCAGGTTCGGCCGTTCGATCACCGATCCATCAGGCCGGATCGATCGTCGGAAGCTTGCGGCAACTGTGTTTGAGTCGGATCAAGCACGTGCCGACCTGAACGCCATCGTCCATCCGGAAGTCGAGACGGCGCTACGGGCCGAGCTAGACGAGCACAGGAGCCGTGGCACGCGCCTTCTCCTCGTGGAGGGGGCGTTGTTGGGGATCTCGCCGCACATCGACTACGGAGTATTCGACAAGGTGCTGTGGCTGACCGCGCCGAGATCGGTTCGACGACAACGACTGGAAGGTGCGAAGCGGGGCGAGCATGCGGATCGCGTCGTCGAAGAAGAGGGGTTCGCAACACCGGTCACCCAAATCGAAGCTTCAGGAACGATCGAGGATGTAGCACGCTTGGTTTGGCAAGCGATATGCGATGGGCCGCCAACCCAGGGGAGTTCACGGGCGGCTTCGAGCCGGTCGTCCTGAATCCACTCCGGACCAAGTCAATCACTCACCAGAGACGGCGCGGCCAGGGGATGATCGCGATCACACATGATGAGATGAGCGCGGGCAAAGGAGATGCGATGGTAGGAAACGGGCGGTTGGTGATTCTTGGTGGAGGGAACCTGGGCTCGGCGATGGCGAGGGGGTTGGTTCGCGCCGGTGCATACCGCGCGGAATCGATCACCGTTACGAGGCGAGCCGAGCAGCGACTGCGCTCGCTGTCTGCCGAGGGTTTCCAGGTTACGGTGGACAATCGTGAGGCTGTTCGCGCGGCGTCACTGGTCCTGATCTCGGTCCGTCCTCGCCAGCTGGATCGCCTTCTCGATGACATCGCTGATGCATTGGATGGTGAGAACCATGTGCTTGTGTCTACCGTGACCGATGTACAGACAAGCGAGATCCGGGCCCGTCTTGGGGTTGATGTGCCTGTGGTTCGGGCGATGCCCAATGTCGGCGTCGCGGTTGGCGAATCGATGACGTGCCTTGCATGCCCGGCGGATGTGCCACCGGCCGTTCGTGAAATGGTCGTCGACGTGTTCACCTCATTGGGGCGAACGCAGTTCATCGACGAGGAGCAAATGACGCCTGCTACCGCGCTGTGCGCATGCGGGATTGCCTTCTTCCTGCGAGCGATCCGGGCGGCGTCTCAGGGAGGGGTTCAGGTTGGGTTCCACGCCGATGAGGCGATTCAGCTTGCTGCGCAAACAGCTCGGGGGGCCGCAGAACTGCTTCTCGCCCGTGATCCGGCGAGCCATCAACACCCCGAAGAGCTGATCGACTCCGTGACGACCCCGCTTGGAGTCACGATTGCCGGACTGAATGAGATGGAGCATCAGGGGTTCAGCTCAGCGCTGATCCGCGGGATCGTGACCGCAGCCGAAAAGGCACAGCAGCTTCATTCCGGGTGACGCGGCGGTAGGTGGCAGTGGCTGGAACCCTCTGAATGAGCATTCCAGCACCAGGAGCAAAGTCCGCCGGCGCTACGCAGCCACGGACTCATGTTGGCCACGAGCAGGGCGTTGCGCGAGGATCATGCCGACAAGCATCAATCCACAACCCATGAGCGCCCTTGGAGTGAACGACTCGCCGAGCAGAAGGTATCCACCGAGTACGGCGAACACCGACTCCATGCTGAGGATGATCCCCGCCCTTGCCGGGGCGATCCTCTGCTGTCCGACAACTTGCAGCGTGTAGGCGACGCCGCTTGACAGGACGCCCGCATACAGGATTGCCCAACCGGCGTTCCACAAGTGATCCCACACGATCGGTTCGTAGAGCGAAGCAACGCTCAAGCTGAGCACGCCACACACCGTGAACTGGACGATGGCAACCACCAGGGGGCGAACACGTGCGGCCAGCCAGCCGACCAGGTGAACGTGAACCGCCCATCCGAGGGCGCCTCCAAGAAGAAGGGCATCGCCCAGTTCAATCCGCAGCGCGCCGGCGACACTCAGGAAGTAAAGGCCGGCGGCGGCAAACGCGCTACCCAGCCAGACCCAAATTCCCGCCCGATGGCCGCGGAGCAGCCCAAGAAGCGGGACGAGCACCACGTAGAGGCCGGTGATGAAGCCGGCTTTCCCCGCCGACGTTGTGACGACTCCGATCTGCTGCAACGAAGCAGCGGCAAACAGAACAACGCCTGCAGAGACGCAACCCAGCACCAGCGTCCTCCGGGGAAGCGGCTGCTCTGTACAGATCGATCGGTGCTTGCGCCAGAGCAGAACCGGAACCAATGTGAGGCCTCCCAGCAGGAAGCGGACGCCGTTGAACAGGAACGGACCCACATGCTCCATCCCCGCACGTTGCGCGACGAACGCGAATCCCCAAATCACGGAGGCCGTCAGAAGCACAAACTGCGGTCCGGCGGGGACTCTGGAGTTCTCGGATGTCGGCTTCATAAGGGGCTGGTTCACCTCACGCCTTGCGTGAAGACGCATTGTAGCGTCTGAAAGCGAGGATCACGATGTCGGGTCCCGGCGCATGAACCAGATGTGAATCGGCTGATCGGCGACGTTGGCCTCCTCGATGACTCGGAAGCCAAGCTTCTCATAGAAGGCGACGTTTCCGGCTGTCTGTGTCTCGAGATAGCAGGCGCGATCTTCCCGGTCGGCGCGGGAGAGGATCGGTTGTAGAAGAGCTGTTCCGAGCCCCTGCCGCTGGCGTGTCGGGGTGACACCGAGGGCCCAAAGGTACCAGTGAGGATCGGGCATGTGCCGTGTGTGATAGGCATCGAGGAGCGACATCGCCTGGAGGAACCGGAACCTCTCCGCTCGTGGAAACCGAATCACCGCACGCGGCAATCCCATTCCGGTCCGGATCATGCGAAGCGTCGTTGTCTTGGTATGGTTTGGGACAAGCCAACAGGCGACACCGGCCGCATCGTGCGTGACCATGGTTTCACCGTACACCAGAGCGTAGCGGACAAGCGCCTTCCACATCGGCCGCATCAATCTCTCTCGTGTGCTCTCATCCGGAAGAATCGACGCCCACATTGGATCAGCAAGGAAGACCCGGGTCAGTACCTCGGATGCCGATGAAACCCGGCGTCGGGACAGTGCATGAACTCGAGGCTCCCCACCTTGTGCCTGCAACGTCACCTCCTGAGTCTTGCGAGGCATGCTAGCCGGCTGCTCGACCCGTGGAACGCTTGAGCAGTTCGCCAAACCGGGATATGCAGTCGGTCGAAGCCCACGCCAATCGCTCCATCGTACCACGATCGGAACGAGGCCGAGCGGATGCCTCAGATCCTCTCGAACGTGTCGGTCTTCCCTACTCGCTCCAGGTGTTCCGCCGCCGCCTGAATCGTGCCGGCGGGAGATGTCACGGACCAGCGCACATACGAGTCACTACGGCCTCCGAAGAATCGTCCCGGAGCTACGGCAATGCCTGTCCTCTCAAGCAGGTCGATGGCGAACTGCTCCGAGGTGCATCCCGATGGAATCTTTGTCCACAGATAGGGGGTCGCCTCGGGAAGGGCTACCTGAAGACCGATCGACTGGATCGCCGGGGCAAGGATTTCCATACGCTCCGCGTAGAGACAGTTTCGGGCAGCGATCCATGATTCATCGACCGACAGCGCTGCGACAGCAGCTGACAGAACGGGGACGACCATCCCCGAGCCGGTGTTGGATCTCAGCTGTGCAAGCGCATGCAGGGCGTCTCGATTTCCAACGGCCATCCCCACACGGAATCCAGCCATGTTGAAGGTCTTCGAAAGCGAGTTGAACTCTACGGCCACATCCGATGCGTCAGGTGTTTCGAGGATACTCCGAGGCGGCGTAAGCCCATAGAACACGTCGGAATACGGGGCATCATGGCAGACAAGCATCTCGTGCTTGCGCGCAAAAGACACCACCTTCTCGAAGAAGCCGCGCTCGGCAACTGCGCCGGTGGGGTTGTTGGGGTAGTTGAGCCACAAGATGCGAGCTCGATCAGCTGTCTCCTGCGGGACCCCGTCAAGATCCGGCAGGAATCCGAGATCTGGGCGCAGGGGGATCGAGACGACGTTTGCCTCCGCGAGCCGCGCACCGACCTGGTAGGGAGTGTACCCGGGATCCGTTACCAGAACGACGTTATCTGGATCAAGGGACGCAAGCGAGAACAGGACGATGCCTTCCTTGGATCCCAGAAGGGGGACGATCTCGGTCTCGGGGTCCAGCGATACATCAAACCTTCTGGCGTAGTAGCGCGCGATTGCTTCTCGGAGAGGCGTCTCTTGCTCGAAGGACGAATAGCCCTGGCCAAGGCGGGAATCGGCGGATGCCGCTTCGCCGGACTGCAGCGCTTGGATCACGGAGTCAGGAGGAGGCAGATCGGGGCTGCCAATGTCGAGATGAATGACATCGCCGTCCCAGACGCCGAGGCTCTCACAGCGCCGGCTCCACTGACCAAGCGGGTATGGCGGCGCCCAATTCAACCGTGCAGCTCTGCTGGCCCACCTTGCGGATGGATGTCGCCGATCGTCCGACATCAGAGCCCTAACAGGTCAAGAAGTGCAGCCAGGCCCAGTGCGTAGCTTCTGGCCCCGAACCCCATGACCACGCCGACGCACGAAGCTGCCGTGAGTGACTCCTGGCGGAACTGCTCCCGGGAGTGAAGGTTCGTGAGATGAACCTCCACGGCGGGCAGCGCAACGGCCGACAGAGCATCGCGAAGCGCGATGCTCGTGTGCGAGTACGCGGCCGGATTGATCAGAACGCCATCGGCCCATCCGGCGTGTTCGTGAAGGGAATCGATCAACACACCCTCGTGGTTGGATTGGACGATCCGAAGCTCCGCGGCTCGTAATTCCGCAGCGCGACGCAAGTCGGCGTCGATCCGGGCGAGGGTCACATCGCCATAGATTCCGGGCTCGCGGGTCCCCAGCATGTTGAGGTTTGGCCCGTGCATGACAAGGATATGCGCTTTGGACACGGGATTTCCGTGGTCTTCCATCATGGGTTCTCCTTGGCGCCGAGTGCCAGGAGCGTCTGGCGAACGGCACGAACAGGTACGGTTGCTGTGTCGGCAGCCCCGACCGACAGGGGAAGAACCCATCGGAGGTGTCCGCCGTCACGCTTCTTGTCAGTTTCCATCGCCCGCAACAACGCATCGACCGAGTACGGAGGGATGCGACTGGGAAGACGCAGATGCTCAAGCGTTGTGGTGATCTCTTCGATCAGGGCCTCCGATGCCATCCCCTGCGCAACTGCCAAGTGTGCCGAGGCCACCAATCCGGCCGCGACGGCGTCCCCATGGCGAACCTTGTAGTGACTCACGGCCTCGATGGCGTGTCCGGCGGTGTGTCCGAGGTTGAGCAAGATACGACGGCCGCGCTCCAAAGGATCTTCTTCGATCAACTGGATCTTCACTCCTTGCGCCTGCGCGATCACCTCGGCCCCAACGTCGCCGGCCCAATCGCTGCCTTGCAGGGACAGCGAGCCAAGCTTGTGGAACAGATCGGGCGAGGCAATGATGCCGTGCTTGAGAGCTTCGGCGGTTCCACTACGCAATTCCGGCTCGGGGAGCGTGCGAAGAACCTGCGTATCCGCGATCACCATCGATGGATGGAAGAACGCGCCTACGAGGTTCTTGCCTTGGGGCAGATCGACCCCAGTCTTGCCTCCGATGCTGGCGTCGATCATGGCCAGAAGCGTCGTCGGCAGATGCACGAGCCACTGGACACCTCGATGAAACGTTGCTGCCGCGAATCCACCCAGATCTCCGATGACGCCCCCGCCGAGGGTGATCACAGCGCCCGAACGATCGAGACCTGCTGCGACGAACTCCTGGTACAGATCGCACGCCGTGGCCAATGTCTTCGCCGACTCGCCATCGGGAACCACACTTACGTGGACATGGAAGCCGGCGTTCTCAAGGCTTCTTGCCACATCTGCTGTGTAGAGGTCGCCCACCGTGGCGTTGGTAACCAAGCACACCGGGATGGAACTCCTGCCTGTGATGCTCCGCAAGAGATCCCCGGTGCGGTGTCGCAGACCGCTTCCGGTGTAGACGGAGTACGGCGTGGGCTCGGCGCAAACTCGCGAGGTCCGAATCCGGGACAGGCGAACGATCTCCTCGGCGACCTCCTCGGGAGAGCGCCCTGAGGTTTCGACTTGCCACGGGACCCCAGCGTAGGCGTGATCCCTTTCGGCGAGAAGGCGCGTGATCTCGATCTCCCGATCACGGTTCGTCGCGTCCAGAAGCGGACGTCCCTCGGAACGATCGAGTCGGCGTAGGATCTCTCCCTGATCGCAGCGGAGACAGTAGACTGTGCTTGATTCCAGCACCTGGATCCGGACGGCTACGTCGAGGAGTGTTCCGCCGCCAGTGGCGATCACCTGCCCACGGGCGTTGGCAAGCCGCCGACAGAGGTCGGCCTCTAGTTTCCGGAACGCCGCTTCTCCTTGCTCAGAGAAGATCTCGGCGATCGTCTGCCCCGTTTCGGCTTCAATCCGCGCATCCATGTCGATGAACGGGCGCTCAAGCTTCGACGCAACAAGTCTCCCGACGGTGGTCTTGCCGGTTCCCATGAAACCCGTGATGAAGAGGCTCTTCTGTCTATCCATCACGTCTCAACGCCTCCAGATGGCGCGTCATTTCGTCGATGCTGTCCCCGCCGAGTTTCTCGCAAAGCGCGTTGGCAAGGATCCACGCAATCATGGCCTCACCCACAATCGACGCTGCAGGTACAGCGCAGGCATCGGATCGTTGATATTGGGTCGTCGCGGGACACTGCACACTGAGATCGACGGAAGGCTGGGCTTTCCGTGTGGTTGGGATCGGCTTCATCGCCATTCGAACGACGATCGGTGATCCGTTGCTGATGCCGCCCTCAATGCCTCCGGCTCGGTTCGCCGAGCGCCGGATCTGTCCGTCTCGATCCACCAGAAATCCGTCCTGAACCTGCGTGCTTGTCATCCCCGCATTCTCGAAGGCAGGCCCAATCTCAACTCCCTTCACTGCGGGAATCGACATGGCTGCACACGCAAGCTGTGCATCCAACCGACGGTCCCATTGGGTGTGGCTTCCAAGCCCCACCACCTGCCCTGTTGCCACCACCTCGAACACCCCCCCGAGAGCATCGCCGGCCTCCTGAGCTTGGTCGATTGCGCGGGTCATGAGACGTCCGCAGTCTTTGCTGGGACAGCGAACCGGGTCTTCGTCGGCTCGCGCGGCCAGTTCCTCGGGCGAGTCGCCGGGAAGCTTCGCCCGAACCTCGCCGATCGCAGTGACATAGCTCGCGACGGTGACTCCGAATACCGCAAGCATCTGCTTTGCAAGGCTCCCGGCAGCGACACGTGCCGCCGTCTCGCGTGCGCTGGCCCGCTCCAGGATCGGACGAGCATCGGATAGTCCGTACTTGGTCATGCCGGCGTAGTCGGCATGACCCGGGCGCGGAATCGTTAGGGCGGGAAGGGACCGGGACGCCCACAGATCCTTCCAGTTTTCCCAATCCCGGTTCGGTATTTGGATCGCGATCGGTGCCCCCGTCGTCTTGCCATCGATGGAACCAGCAAGAATGGACGCACGATCATCTTCGATGCGCATTCTTCCACCGCGCCCGTATCCTCGCTGCCGACGCTTGAGATCCCGCTCGATCTTCTCGATGTCCGTCTCGAGCCCGGCGGGGAAGCCATCCATGATGGCAATCAGGCACGCGCCGTGGGACTCTCCGGCCGTCATCAAACGTATCATGTTCGCTCCTCCAGCGCGCTCCGCGCAGCTGTTCGCATTGCCTCAATCGGAGCCTCGCTTCCTGTCCACAGACGGAACGAGTGCGCTCCCTGATAGATCAGCATCTCGAGCCCGCTCACCGTCGACGCGCCCGAAGCCTGGGCCAGCACGGTGAGTTTGGTCGCGAGCGGCGTGTAGACAAGGTCGAACACCGTCAGGTTCGACGGGATCGGGCGCGGTTCGGGCCAGATACTCTCATGGATCCGCGGCCACATCCCGATTGGCGTGGCATGAACCAGGAGCGCCGAATCGCCAGCCTCTTGGGTGAGCCGGTTTGGATCGAATTCGCACTGCCGCAGACAGGTGGCCGGTGTCTCGAGATCCCGGATGATCTGCTCAGCCTGTTCGGATCTGCGCGCCATGATCACAACCTCCGACGCGCCGCCGCGGACCAGTCCGAACACGGCTGCGCGCGCAGCGCCTCCAGCCCCGACCACGATCGCTCGCGTTCCTCGAACGTGGAAGCCCGCACGTTCGAGCGCGAAGCGGAAGCCAAGATGATCCGTGTTGTGTCCGAAGACGCGAGGCTGCTCCGCACGTTCTTGCTCGATGACGAGCGTGTTCACTGCTCCGAGGGCGCGTGCATCGCCGCTGACTCCGTCGAGCATCGAAAGGACATGTTCCTTGTGAGGTATGGTGACGTTAGCGCCCCGGAAACCAAGAACGGCCAAGCCGCGAACAGCGGAGTGAAGATCGGATCCTGTGACCTGAACAGGCAGATACATCCCCTCGACACCCTTCGCTTGAAGCACTGCGCGGTGCATCGCCGGAGATACGCTATGTGAGACCGGATCTCCGAGGAGTGCCAGAAGCAGCGGGGCAGCCGGCTCACTCATTGCACGACCTTCCTTTGGGTTGAAGAGCGTCCGACCCGCAGCTTCTCAAGCAAGGCGAAGAACCCCGGGAAGGAGTCATCAGTACAATCCTTTCCTGCGGGAAGACGCCGGACACCGGGGGCGATGAGAGATGCGATGGCCAACATCATCGCCAATCGGTGATCTCCGTGATCGCTCACCTCTCCCCCGTGAAGCGGCGATGGTCCGTCGATGACAAATCCATCCTCCGTGGAGACGATGGACGCCCCCAAGCGGCGGAGCTCGGAAACGACCGTCTCGATCCGATCGGTCTCCTTGACTCTTAGCTCATGGGCATCCTTGACGATCGTTCTGCCGCTTGCCTGCGATGCCACGAGAGCGAAGATCGGCAGTTCGTCGATCATCCGAGGGATAAGGCTTCCACCGACGGTCACGCCGACAAGGGTCGAAGAACGAGCGCGGATGGTCGCGACCGGCTCTCCTCCTGTGGCTTCGTGTTCCTCTGTGGTCAGATCGAGTTCGGCACCCATGGCGCTCAATACGTCAAGCAGGCCTGTTCGAGTTGGGTTGACGCCCACGTGGCGGATCGTGATGTCGGAGTCCGGGGTGATCAGTGCCCCGGCAAGAAGAAACGCTGCGGACGATAGGTCACCGGGAACGGAGAACGAGAGTGGACGGAGGGAATCCGTGCCGCTCATCACAACTTCCGAGCCATCCTCGCCAAACACGATCGGTGCCCCCATTGCCCGGAGCATCCGTTCGGTGTGATCACGGGTCGGCGCATCCTGCTTCACCCGCGTAATCCCGCTCGCGGACAGCCCTGCAAGGAGGATTGCGCTTTTGACTTGGGCGCTTGGGACCGCAAGTTGATGCGCAACTCCCTGCAGCGGCCGCCCCTCAATCCGAAGCGGCGCGGTCCCGTTCGTGTCCGCAATCCGTGCTCCCATCTCGCGGAGCGGTGCAACCACCCGGCGCATCGGACGACGCATCAGCTGCGGTTCTCCCAGCAACGTCGCTTTCATGCGTTGACCGGCGAGCATCCCGGCGAGCAGACGCATGGTGGTTCCGGACCTGCGGCAGTCGAGCGTCACCGGCGCTCCGGAAGACTGGAACCGATCGAGTCCGGTTCCGACTACTTGAACGGAGCAAGCCCCGTTGCGATCGATCATGACACCCAGATGATGCAGGCAATCAAGCGTTGCCAAGCAGTCCTGGCACGGGAGAAACCCTTCGATGTGGGACGATCCATCGGCCAGAGCTGCAAGGATGAGCGCTCGATGGGAGATCGACTTGTCGCCCGGAACCAAGGCATCACCGCGGAGGTTGCAGGCCGTGGCGGCTCTTGTCATGGGAACATCCTCTTTCTCTCTGTGCGGATCTTGGTTAGCACCTCTCGCAGGGCGGATTCATCCTCCTCGGCGATCGATTGTGCAAGTTGCCCGAGCCTGCCCTGGAATGCCGCGACAGCCGAGCAGATCTCCTGACGGTTTGTCAGGAGTACATCGATCATCATGTCGATATCGCTTCCGGCGATCCGTGATGTGTCACGGAACCCACCGGCGACGATCTCCCATGCCGCAGGATCGCTGGAGGTGACCGCGTCCGCTGTGGCAACCAGCCCGCACGATAGGAGATACGGCAAGTGACTCAGTGTGGCTGTCAGGTGATCCTGCCGAGCAGGATCGAGAATCAGCGGCACACTCCCAGCAACTCGAACAAGCGCCTCAGCGGTGGCGAGTGCCTCCGGAGTTGTACGATGAAGCGGGGTCAGGATGAACGTGGCTTGCTCGTAGATCGCCGGATCGGCGTGGTGGATTCCTGAGAGCTCCTTGCCGCACATCGGGTGTCCACCGACTGCGTGAACAGAGTCTGGAAGCGACTCCATCCTTCTGGCGATCTCCTGCTTCGTGCTACCGAGATCAAGAACCAGTGAATCCGGACGCCACGACTGAGCGTAGGTGTTGATGTGGTCGAGGATGGCGCGAACCGGTGCGGCGAGGACCGTGATGTCCACATCCGGCAGAGCATCTTCTACGCACGTCGTCCCCGTGTCGATCAGGTCGTGCTCCAGCGCAAACCGTACGGCATCGCCTCGACGATCCATCCCGATGACGCTTGCGCAGTGACCGCGAAGAGCAGCCGCGAACGATCCCCCCATGAGACCCAGACCCAGAACGGCAATCCGGCTGGATCCGACCGGCTTCACAACGACCGTCCTACCGCAGCGGCCACAGCGCCGACGGAGTCCACAAGCTCGGTGAACTGCTCGGGTGGAAGCGATTGCGCTCCATCGGACAAGGCCGTCTCGGGATGAGCGTGGACCTCGACAATCAGCCCATCGGCACCGGCCGCGATGGAGGCTCGAGCGATGGGCGTTACCAGCTCGCGCTTGCCGGTTCCATGGCTTGGGTCAACGATCACCGGAAGATGGGTGAGCTGCTTCAACAGCGGAACTGCGTTGATGTCCACGGTGTTTCTTGTGTAGGGCTCAAACGTACGGATCCCACGCTCACAGAGAATGACCCGCTCATTTCCGTGGCTGAGGATGTACTCAGCGGCCATCAACAGCTCCTCGATGGTCGACATCATCCCACGCTTCAGGAGAACGGGCCGTTGCGCCCTTCCGGCCGCATGGAGAAGAGCGAAATTCTGCATGTTCCTTGCCCCGATCTGCAGGACATCGGCGTAGCTTGTGACCAGCGGGACGAGCTCCGGGTCCATCACTTCTGTGACTACAGGCAAACCGGTTTCACGTCTGGCTTCGGCAAGGATCCGGAGGCCGGCTTCGCCCATCCCCTGAAAGCTGTACGGAGATGTTCGAGGCTTGAACGCCCCGCCCCGTAGCATGTGTGCGCCGCTTGTCTTGACGTGTTGCGCGGTTTCAAGGAACGCGTCCCGTCCTTCGACAGCGCAGGGGCCGGCCATGAGGACGATCTTGTTTCCCCCAATGCGGAGATCACCAACAGGGACGATCGTGTCTTCGGGATGGAATTCGCGGCTGGCACGCTTGAACGGTTTCTGGACGGGAACAGTCTTCTCCACACCGCCCATCTGCCGGATGCGGTCGGCAGACAACGCATCCCCATTACCGATAACCCCGATGAGTGCACGGTTTTCGCCCTGGGAAAGGTGGGTTTGACAGCCCATCTGCTCGATCAGTGCAATGACGTTGTTTACCTGAACGGGGGTCGCGTCGCTTCTCATGATGACGAGCATGGAGTCTGCTCACCTCCCTCCTGGACATCTGTTGCGCCTTGCTGCGGATCCGTCATCGGTGTCGTGGCCGCGGGATACGAGCCGAGCAGTTTGACAAAGGAGGATCTCCTAAGCAGTCCGATGATTGCGGCCTCACACTCCGGATCCTGACAATGCCCTTCGAAATCCAAGTAGAACACGTATTGCCACGGCCGGTTCATCCGGGGTCTCGACTCGAGTTTGCTCAAGCTGATCCGCCGTACAGAGAATTCTCCAAGACACTCATGGAGTGCCCCCGGGTGATGGGGTGTCGTGAAGATGAGCGAGGTCTTGTTCCGTGGTGCGCGCGGCGGCGCCTCGGTCGACAGCACAAAGAAGCGCGTGTAATTCTGAGTGAAGTCCTCGATGCACTGATCAAGGATCTCCAGTCCTGTAAGCTCGGCTGCATCCTTGCTGGCGATGACGCCCATCGTGGGATCCGGATTGGCCGCCAGCTGGTGCGCAGCGCTTGCCGTATCGGAAGCGGCTTGCGGGCGGATGCCCTTCTTCTGCAAGTAGCGACGGCATTGCGACAGCGCCTGCGGGTGAGAACGTGCACACGTAAGCGCCTCAATCGTTGTGCCTCGTATGCCGAGCAACATATGGTGGACGGAAAAGATAACCTCGGCATAGATCCGCAGATCGTGCTCCATCAGGAGCTCATAGCTTTGGTTCACCGATCCAGCGATCGAGTTCTCGACGGGAATCATTCCATACTCCGCCGTCCCCTTTTCGACTTGCAGGAACACGTCGGAGAACGTCTCGCAAGGGATCGCCTCTGAAGCTTCTCCGAAGAACTGACGGACGGCCTTCTCGGAATAGGCGCCCGGCTCTCCCTGGAACGCGATACGTGTCATGGTTGTTCCTCCTTGCAGGCCCAGTCAGGGCGCAGAGTTCGAGCTTCGCCAAGATAGACGTGTCGGACGGGGGATGATGCGGACAGGCGACAGACCACGAGAGCCCGAATACAGCGTGGCAAGCTTCCCTGGACCCGCATCTCCTGGGTGCAGAGCATCGGAGTCTCACACCAGCCCATCGCGCGCGCGGCCTCTGCTGGATAGGCTGCATCCAGATCCGGCGTAGCCGTGAACAGGACATACGCGATGGCTTCCGCGGAAATGCCGTTCTCGCGTACGATCGTTGTCAGCAATGTGCGGGTTGCCTCGTAGATTGCATCAGGGGTGTTGGCGCTCGCTACGGTTGCCCCGCGGATCCCGGTGTTCTCTTCGGGCAGCTTCTCTCTCTCCGGATGCATTCCACCCCTTCCGTCCTTGGACAAGCCAAAAAGAAAGACCGCAGGCAGTTGCCTGCAGTCCACAACGGCTCTCCTGGACAAGTTCGCCTAGCGGTTAGGCGATGCCAGGAAAGCCAACGGCAAAGTAATACGAAAAGAGAACCAGGGCGGCCGATCCTGCATTGTTGTGAGTCCGCACCGAGATCCCTTGCATGATGCGAGCATCATAGGGTGGACTCGGCGCGGTGTCAAGACCCCCGACGACACGCATCGCAGAGAGGTCGCTCGTGGTGATGGTTTTGCGCAGAGTTATGGTCCCTGCCCAGGGGCGTCAAGCTTCCCTACCGGGGCGACGTAGAGAGATATCTCATCTTCGCCATCCACGTTCAGGTAGGCGTCAAGCATCTTCTGGTTGTACGCAACGATCGCGCACGTTCCCGCGCCGATCGCTTCACAGGCCAGATACAGATTCTGACAGATATGACCGCATGAGAGCAGGATGTCCTTGAACGAATCGACTGGGTAGCGCCATTCGCTGCGGTAGGGAATCGCCGTCCATACGAACGACACTGCTGCCGTATCGACAAACGATTGCTCGTAGCAGGCGGCACCAAGTGTTGGGTCTTTCGGATCTCGATCACCCGCCAGCCACACCTCGACGAGCTGGTGTTCGAGCGGTGCATATCGATACAGGCCCGGAGCAACATCATCCACGCGCTGGATTCGAAGATACGTCTCGAATGGGTGCCGACATCCGCCGGATGGGACCGTGCGAAACGCGTGGACTCTCTTGGGGTGAATGCTCCGGATCCCCTGGGTGGCCCATAGCAGGAATGAGAGCTCAGCAAGCGAGAGCGATATCTTGGCGAAACTGCGCCGACTCTGGCGGTTTCGAATCGCATCGACAAGCGGTTGGCCGCCCAGCGCCGAGGGGAACTCCTCTGGAGGGACCAGATCAACCCGCTTTGCGCCACGAGGGATTTGCTTCTCCAGCGGAGGGGCAGGGACGCCTTTTCGCTGGTCGGATTCGATGTTGGGGAACGATGTGAAATCCGTGTTCTTCAGATGCTTTCGGCCATCAGACATCTTCGGGTCTCCTTCGGAGTGCTTGGTGGTGTTCTTGCCTATGTTGCGGGGAACGCTCAGTCGGTTCAATCGCACCCGATGCTGAGATCGCACTTCCGGCATCTCCGTCGCGGCTGCCGACGAATGCTCGGAATCGCACTGGTACAAGGAAGAGCTGAGAACGGCGGGAAGAGACTCTTCTTCGATGACCTTCACAGCTTCTTCCGATTCGGTGTGCTACGATACCGGCACGATGAAAGCATGGAAGATCCTTCGGGTTGTTGGTCTGGCCGTAGGTGTTGTCGTCATCGGAGCGCTGCTGTCTGGGTGCTTCACGGGCGCGCTTCCCGGCGACCCGGTCGCCATCTTCTCTGTGGAACCAGAGCAGGGCACTTCACCTCTCGAGGTCGGCTTCGATGCCACATCTTCCACGTCTCCTGGAGCAAGCATCCTCGCGTATTCCTGGGAATTCGGCGATGGGGCAACGGGAACCGGCGCGACAGTCCTTCACACGTTTCACAGCGCTGCCGAGCGCGTGTTCACGGTGACCCTCACGATCACCGATGATCAAGGCCGTCAGGCAACTGCTTCGGCGGCGATTCTCGTGCGTTCGGCTGAGGTGCCCGTGGTCGATGTGCACGTGGAGTTCACATGGCCGTTCCACTACAACGCGGAAGGAGATGACGCCGCCAACCTCAACGACGAGTACTTCGTTCTCCAAAACGACGGCGATCATCACGTGGATCTTGGTGGTTGGACGGTGGAAAACGAACGGGGGTTCCGCTACCGAATTCCGCACGGATTTACCCTTCCGGCTGACGGCGTGGTCTACATCCACAGCGGTGCGGGCGTCGATACGGCCCAGATTCTGTATTGGAACGCACCCGGTCCCGTATGGAACAACGCCTCCGACATCGCCATCCTGCGCGACGAGACGGGAACGATTGTCACCTACTACGCATACTTCTCTTGCTGATCAGCCCGAACCAGCAGTCAGTGTCGGTACCCAGGTTGTCGGAAGGCGGGGTTCTCCCGGTAGCCACCCCGAAAATGAGCATCATCTGGCTGCTCTACGCCTTTGCCAGCTTCCTCACGGCACGGCGGCCCATGCTCGCGCAGCCGGGGATACCACCGCCTCCGGCCGACTGTCCGACGTAGAAGAAGTTGTCCAAGCCCGGAAGCCTCTTCGGCGCCGAGAACATCATCGCCGCCATCTCCGGTTGTCCTGACTCTGATGTGTAGCCAAGCCCGTTACCGGTGAACCGCTCGGTGGTCAACGGCGTGGCCACATCGCTGACCTCGACTTGAGCCCTCAATCCGGGAAAGCGTGGTTCGAGTGCCGTCAGGAGCGCTTCCACCAGCTGTTCTTTGGCTTCGCGGTAGCGGGAGCTGTCTCTTGCCAGATCCGCCCAATACGCGTAGCTCGTGTTGAGCAGGACCTTGATCACGCCTTTCCCGAGAGGAGCCAATGACCGATCGAACCCGAAGAGCTCGATCGAGATACGGTCCACCGTTTGGTCGGCAAGGCGGATCGGCTCGTCCAACAGCCATACCAACGCGTGGGGCTCCTCGGCTAGGTCGCGATCAACGCCCAGGCTTACGTGGATCCCCATCGTCATCGTATCGACGGGAACCGCGTGTTTCGCGAGCGTCTTCGAATCCACGAACTGCTTGCCCAGAAGCCGAAACAGCGTGGTGTGAGAGAAGGCGTTGGAGACGACGGCATCTGCAGCGACTTCTTGCCCGTCGGCAAGGCGGATACCTGTCGTTCGGTTCCCGTGAACCAGAATCTGCTCGACGGCCGTGCCGTAGTGAATCGTCCCGCCGAGATCGGTGAATCGCCTCGCGATCGATTGGGCGAACGCGAGCGAACCGCCCGTCGGGAATCCGTAGTTCCTGATAGTGCATTGGGCGAGCAGGTTCAGGTGAATGAGAACCGGAATCTCGGGCCAATCGTACTGAATGGTGGGAAATGCCCTACGAAGGAACGGATCGCAAAACCTCTGCGCGTACTGCTCCATGTTGACACGTCCCCACCGAACGATCCGAGGGAGGATCGGTAGCTTGGGGAGAAGCCCTGTCGGGCCCGTTACGGTCAGCGCCAGCAGATCATGGCGGCGCATGGCGCGAAGTGCGCGGAGGTACGGTGCAATCCTCGGCTGATCAGCGGGGAACGACGACAGCAAATGGTCCTCGAATCGATCAAGATCGGTGTGGACGGTGAGCTTCCTGGCGTCAGGAGATTCGACTTGAACAAGATCATCGGGAAACAGGACGTCCCTTGGCATGGCGCCCAGCTCTTCCCACATACGGTACAACGGGCTTTGGGGGTGGCAGCCGGCAAGGTGATGGATGCTGCCGTCGAACGTGTAGCCACGCCGAGTCCAAGCTGTACACAGCCCGCCGGGCACCGAATGCATCTCGAAGATGTGCGCGTTCATCCCCAGGCGTTGCGCCGCAACACCTGCGGCCAACCCTCCGATCCCAGCACCGATGATGGCGACCGTTCTCTGCGTCATGGTTCCCTCCGCGGATGCGTCCAGTGCAGATCAGTGTAGCGCAGGTTCCGGCCTTCCCGGCTAACGATGCATCACGGGTCAAACGTCCCGCGTTCGGCGATTTGCGTGCGGAGGATGTCGAGGACATGCTGCGGGAATGCGATCCAGACGCCGGGAACAGCAGCAAATCGCAGCACCGAGCCGGCAAACATCCTTCCGGTGGCTTCCCCGATCTGGATCTCACTCCAAGGGATCAGAAGCGGCGGATGGAACGGCCGGAAGATCCGATAGGGGGCAAGGAAGAGCCCCCGGGATTCCATCGCGATCTTCAACGCGCCGTTGTAGCGGACGGCGCCAATGCGGGCCATCGTAGGCTGTCCGGGCTCGGCACTGAGCGGCGCCGGCACGTAAAAACGGCGTGAGAGCTTGCGCCATCCGCTCGAGACGGCAAGAATCCACAGAACCAGGTACC
>Ga0272444_10000805_pt1 | contig 31831 bp, 25 predicted proteins | sample SSMForm13_FD_201033 | JGI IMG/M metagenome (GOLD analysis project Ga0272444, IMG submission 201033) | Marine sediment archaeal communities from Little Sippewissett salt marsh, Falmouth, MA, United States - SSM-Form-13 | ecosystem: Environmental > Aquatic > Marine > Wetlands > Sediment ...
CCCCGCTTTGCCAGATGCTTCGTAATCGCCGCCGTCAAGGTCGTCTTCCCATGATCAATATGCCCGATCGTCCCCACGTTTACGTGCGGCTTCGTCCTCTCAAACTTCTGCTTAGACATGGTCTCCCTCCTTGATCATGCAATCCATCGCGTCCGGTTCCCGGCCGGCCCCCCGGACATCCACCGACCTTCCGTGACGGCCACAGTTCTTGACAGAATAGTGGAGCCCACGACCGGGATCGAACCGGTGAACCTCATCCTTACCAAGGATGTGCTCTACCAACTGAGCTACGTGGGCTCAAAACAATAGAAGCGGCCTCTTTTCTCCGCAAGGCGTTCTCAGTCGGTGGCAAAACGACTTGACGGGCTACGCTTCATCCCCGGTCTCCAACGCACTCATCATCGTACGCCTCCGTTCCCCGGGATCTGCACACCCTGAACCTGAGCTTCTGTTATGCCATCGAAATACGAACTTTCGCGGAGCGCCGTTCATCGTTCTGGAGCGGGAAACGGGACTCGAACCCGCGACCCTCAGCTTGGAAGGCTGACGCTCTAGCCAACTGAGCTATTCCCGCAAAAGCGAGCGATTCGTTTTCGCCCATCGGAATCCGAGAGGGCAGCATTCGGTCCCGCGCCCGGCCCGCAGGGCAATTGGTGGAGAGGGGAGGATTCGAACCTCCGAAGGCTGAGCCGGCAGATTTACAGTCTGCTCCCTTTGACCTCTCGGGAACCTCTCCGTATCACCCTGCTGGAGCCAGCGAAGGGAATCGAACCCCCGACCCACTGATTACAAATCAGTTGCTCTGCCGACTGAGCTACGCTGGCCACCCTCTTTCGAAAATGCTTCGTTCGCGTCCTCTTCACCCTTTCTTAAGGGGCTGCGGAGCGATTCAAAAGCAAATATATATGTTAACCTTGTTTGCAAAGTTTTTCAATAATAAATCTCCACTATCCGTGCATTTTCTCGGATAGGGTCCCTCCGAAGGATTCTCGCCCTCATTCCCCCGGCCCTCCATTTTCACAAGCAGGTGAGATTGCCACACGGAATAACGGAATGCAAGGAAAAAATTCCGAAGACCTGCCTTTCCGGACGACTCAATGCCTATTTACATGTCGTAGCGAGGTTTATAAATGCCTTTTCATCTCTTTTTAAGCTTTTATCATTTTTTACTCTTCATTGGACATCCGTTCAAGACCCTGCCCTGATGGATTCCCGGGAACGAGTTTCCTCTGCATCGCTAGAGCCTGCTTGGGTTTCGGGTTTCCAGAAGGATGTTTTTATTTGACTTTTCCCTGTGAATCAGGTAGCCAAAATAATAGACCCATTTGGAAACCGGGGCCTCGAACGGTAAGACATATGCCAAAAAAACAGTTTTTTCTCAAGGAGATCAAGGAGGTTTGACATGATGGCATTGGTTGGAGGACTGGCTGCGCTGGTGCTCGGAATCATCGGAATCATCGCGTGGTGGGGTTACTTCCTGAAGGCCCTGATGGCTGGTGTGCCGGCCCTGCTGATCCTGGGAGGCGCATTGGCAGCCTATTTGGGCATGGAAGAAATCAAAGACAAAAAGGCTTCGGAAGGTTTTGAGGGAAACCGCGAAGAAGATCTGAAGCAGGAAGTAGAAAGCCTGAAGCAGGAAATTCAGTCCCTGAAATCGGAAGAAGAAGAAGAGAAGAAACCGGAAGAATAAGAAATAGCAACCCCACTCTGCGTGATGCATGATCTTCCTTCGCGCAAGGAGGGGGTTGGACTATGCGGGTGCCTGAACGGCCCGCGGCATAAATGTCAAAAGCGGGTCTCCGAGGAGACCCGCTTTTTTCATAATAGGCGCCCTATCTGCAAGACGGGAAAGGATCCCGCCCGCACCGAAAACAGTGCACCATGCGTTGCTGTCGACCGGGACCCATTCTCGATCCAATGGTTGACACCAAACCGCCCGAAAAGCATTTCTGGAGGGGCACTAGCCTACAATCTCCAATTCAGGGAAAAAGTACCCGATTTCGAAACGTGCGGTTTCCGGAGCGTCCGATCCGTGCACCACGTTCTTCTCGATATCCGTGGCAAATGCGCGTCGAATGGTCCCCTCTTCGGCCTCCTCGTAGTTCGTTGCCCCCATGAGCGTCCGGTAGCGCTGGATGGCATTCTCTCCTTCAAGCACCATCACAACACAGGGTCCGGAGGACATGAAATCGGTCACGCTTTCAAAAAACGGCTTGCCTTCGTGCACGTGGTAAAAGCCCTTCGCCTGCTCCTTGCTCATCCGAATCATCTTCATGGCGGCAATTCGAAGCCCGGTTTCCTCAATCCTCCGAACCACCTCGCCGATAAGGTTCCGTGATACCGCATCCGGCTTGACAATCGACAATGTCCTCTCGCTCATCCTGGATCTGCCTCCTGTTCCCGGGGAAGCCCTTCATGCAAACGCAAGGAACTTCCTCCTGATCATGCAATCCTATTGACCCGTAAGTCCGGTCCTGTTATAGACCCCCTTTAATAGAGACCGTCACTACCGACGTCAAGGAAATTGTCGAATCCAAATGCCGGTACCCAAGACCCTAGGAAAGGAAAACCATCATGGCTTCAACCGATCAGGAGACCCGGCCAAACCAAAGCCGGAAAATGGCCCCCGATCAGATCTTTCGGTTCCACTGCGGGCCGTCCTTGCCCTGCTACACCCAGTGCTGTCAGGACGTCAGCATCGCACTCACCCCCTATGACGTGTTGCGTATGAAAAATGCCCTCGGCATGTCATCGAATGATTTCCTGGACCAGCACACCGTGATTGTCGGCCGGGAGAAACAGCTGATTCCCGTCGTATTTCTCAAAATGAATGAAGAAGACAAGCGATGCCCTTTCGTCTCCGACAAGGGCTGCCGGATCTATGAAAATCGGCCATGGGCCTGCCGCATGTTCCCTCTGGACATGGACAACGAAGGCATGTTCCAGCTGATTGCCGATCCCGCCAAGTGCAAGGGTCTGGAGTCGGGAGACACCATCCGGATTTCGGACTGGCTGGTGGAGCAGGGTATCGTCCCCTACGACCGGATGAACACGCGGTTTGCAGAGGTCACCAATCCTTTGCGTGCGAGCCAGCCGGATATCGAAAACCCGGAAATCTCCAAGATGGTTTTCATGGCCCTGTACAATCTGGATCGATTCCGGGCCTTCGTGTTCGAAAGCAGCTTTCTAAAACGCTTTGAGGTGGATCCGGTCAGGGTGGAAAAAATCAAGCGAAGCGATGAGGAGCTTCTCAATTTCGGGATCGACTGGATCAAGTTCGGGGTGTTCGGGCAGATCCTGTTCCGCGTCAAAGAGGATGCCCCCGGGGCCAACCCGCCGTCAGAGGAATGATCTCAATCCGTTTCAGGGTCGCTTCATCGATCCAGGATCCCAGCACCAAAGACACGGCTCGGAAAGGACCCGTTGAACCTATGGAAAAAGGACCTCGGCAGGAGACAACGTTTGTTCCCCTTGGAGAGGAGACGTTTCACTTTCGATGCCACAAAGGCATCGCGTGCTTTACGCAATGCTGCGCTGATCTAAGCCTCATTCTCACCCCTTATGACATCGTGAGTCTGAGGAGTCGGCTGGGCATCTCCTCAGGGGAATTCATCGACCGGTACACAGAGCCGAAGATGGACGAGCCTTACCGTTTTCCCGTCATTCGGCTGCTCATGAACGAAGACGAGCGCCGAACCTGCCCCTTCCTCACACCGGACGGGTGTGCCGTGTACGAGGACCGCCCTGTGGCATGCCGCATCTACCCTCTGGGGCGAGCCGCCCTGAGCCTGGAACAACCCGGTCAGAAAGCGAAAGAAAAATTCTTCCTGGTGCGTGAGTCCCACTGCCGTGGGTTCGAGGAAGACCGGGAGTGGACCGCACAGGAGTGGATGGCGTCGGAAGGCGTGGATGAGTACAACGCCGTGAACGACCCCTGGATGCGCATTCTGACCAGCCGCAGGAGCCTTGGGCCCAAGGCGGATGCCGACCGTAAGCTCAAGATGTTTGCCATGGCCAGCTACAACCCGGACCGTTTTCGCGAGTTCCTTTTCGGAAGCCCTTTTTTTCAGCGATTCGATGTGGATGCAGAAACTCGCGACCGATTGGCATCCGACGACAAGGCCCTCCTTGGCTTCGCGTTTCAATGGCTGGCATTCAGCCTGTTCGGAGAAAAAACAATGAACATTCGGGAAGGGGTTTAGGTTCGCCCCTACTCTTCCTCGATGATCTGGTCTTTGTGAGCCGTATAGGACCACGTGGGCAAGGGGCCGGCTTTCCCGGTTTCGGGATCGATGGCACAGCGATAGGACGCCTTCACGTTCTGGCTCTCCATCATCCAGTCCCACCCACGAACGAAGTAGGGGCACTCATCATTAAAGCAGACCCACTGGTACTCGGTCGTCCACGTGGACATGGGGGGGGTCTTCCACTTCTTCATCGGCTCGCCGCAGTGTGGGCAAGCGGGATGTTCTTCTCTGGCCATGGTCTGTTCCTTCCGGCATCAAGTTTGCGTTTAAAAACCCTCGTAAAGAACAGGCCCGTCGAAGCAGGGGCCTGTGGTCAATCATTTCTACTTTACTATAATCATCCGCACAAAAAGGTAAAGGGAGCCGCAAGACCAGGCGGCCGCCTTTTTTCATGAAGACGTCTTGTGTGCATTTCCCTTCCACAGGGAAGGCGTGAGTTGAGAACACACGGCGGACAAAAAAACCAAACTCCGCAGCGGCCATTCCATCGCGGAGTTTGGTTTATGTTTTTCAATCAGGCGTCCTGCAAGTCCGGCAAGAATAACGCCCGTATGCGATATTACTCACTCGCCTTCTGCTGATCCTGGTACGCCGCCTTGACATTGGTCAGGAACAGCACCACCGGGCGGTACGCCAGGTGGGCCCACTTGGCGAACGGGACCTCGAGGACCAGCATGGGGACGGCCACCATGAGATGCACGACGTAAAGCACGTAGGTGGTCATGGGCCAATCGAGCAACCGGGTGAAATGGATGAAAATTCCAGTCAGGGTGGTGAGCTGAAGCAGGATCAGGAACATCCAGTCCGTGGCATGGGAGTTCTCGTATGGGGCCTTGCTCTTCTTGAGCCGCCCGATCATCGCGTAGGTCGTGCCGTACAAAATGGCGAATGTGGCATAGTAACCCAGGAGTCGAACCGGATGGAAGAACGGGTAAATGATGTCCCGCTGAAATGCGATCTTGTCCCAGGACAGGCCCACTACGTGAATCCCGCCGGCCAGAAAGATCACCACCAGCATGAACACGGTAGTGTACCCGGTCATGATGAGAAGATGCACGATCCACTGCGTCCGATCCGTACACTTCCCGAACTGCTTCTGCGTAATAAAGTGGATGATCAGGTCCTTGGCCTGTTTGATGTAGATTTCAAGGGGAACTTTCTTCAGCAGGTCCCCCATGGTAAACTTCACGCACCGCCACGTGTTGCTGAGCAGGAGGAATGTGAGCACGGCCGCCATGATCAGGTCCGCAATCTCGATGGCGGGTGCTGGCCAGACCGAGTTCAGATGGGCATGTTCCATGTTCGGGTTGCCGGCCCGAAAGATCAGCATGGCCAGCCCCACTAGGATGCCTACAATGGCGATGGCCACGATTTCAAACGTCTCGGACGTATAAAACTTCCGGGCGAATCCCGTCCAGTCGTACTTGGAGGTCAGCCATCTGCGCATGACCATCATGGTCTCGCCGGGATCGGCCCCGCGCGGGCAACGATCCGAGCAATCCCCGCAGTAGTAACAGAGCCAGGGCTCAGGACTCTGCATAAGTTTGTCTTTCATCCCCATCTGCGCATACTTGACCAGCTTCCGGGGAAACGGGTTCTCCGGCGTGGAGAGGGGGCACACGGCCGTGCAGTTCCCGCAGTGGAAGCACTTGTTCGCATTTTTCAACCCAAAGGCTTCCAACTCCTTCATCAGATTCGGATCCACTTTGGTGCTCATACGTATCGTCCTCCTGCTCGGGTCTCATTCCGCGTCGCCTTTCGAAGGGTCCTGCCCGGTTCCCCGCTGGGACCGAGCGGGACCTTGCCTCGGGGCGTACCGTGTCGAGAACGGTCCAGTGATCCTACCAGCCCTTGAAGGGGTTGGGGCCCACCTCTTCGATCGTCTCCATAAAGTCCTCGAAAATCTGCTGCAGCCTGCTGTAGTCGATGATGGAAACCGTCTCGTAATGCACCCGTTCCGATTCGAGAGCCAACCGATTGAGGGTCTCGGAGACCTTGCTCAATCGAATCTGGCTCAGTTCACTCCCCTTGATGAAGTGGCACTGGTAGTCGTCGCCGCTCTGGCAGCCAAGGAGAATCACCCCGTCGATCCCCTTGGAAAGCGAATCCGCGATCCACACCAGGTTCATGGAGCCCAGGCATCGAAGCGGAATCACACGGACCCACGGATTGTAAGACAGGCGCCGTAGACCCATCATATCGATGGCGGGGTAGGCGTCGTTCTCACAGGCCAGGACCAGTACGCGCGGTTTCTCCTCGTCCTCTTCGGGCACCTGGATCGCCTTGATCATGTTGCCGATCATGCGCACCGAGTAGTTCTTGAACGAAATGATCCGCTCCGGACAGGCCCCCATACACACGCCGCATCGTCGACACCGGGTGGGCTGCGGAAGCGGGTTGGCCTTCTCGTCCTCGTTGATGGCACCAAAAGGACACTCCACCGTACAGCGCTTACACTGGGTGCAGCGCTGCATGGCGAACTCGGGATAGCTCATGTCCCCGGCACGCGGATGCACCGCAGCCCCTTTGTGTGTCAGCTCGATGCACTGAATCGCCTTCATCACCGCGCCCGTGGCATCCTCCACGGCCGTGGCCCGCCCCATGGGCCTCCGCAGGCAACCGGCCGCGTAAATTCCGGTGCGTCTCGTCTCATAGGGAAAGCAGATGAAGTGGGAGTCGGGGAACTCGTCCCGAAGGGCAGGAAGCTCGGGGCCTTGTCGGTACCCCAAGTTCAGGATGTTGGACCGTCGAATCACGTCCAGGGGCACATCCTCGAGGTCCTCTTCCTCGGTTGATTCCTCCTTTTCCTCCTTTGCCACATCCTTACCGAACGCACTTACCGGCACCATACCCGTGGCCAGGACGACCATATCCAGGTTGTCCAGGGTCACGGACTCGCCCAAGAGCTCGTCCTCGGCCTCCACGGTCAGGTTGTCCCCGTCGGCCTTGACTTCGGGGTCCTGACATCGAATAAATACCACTCCCTCTTCCTGGGCCTTTCGGTAGAAGTCCTCGGCCTGGCCCGGCGTGCGCATCTCTTTGTAAACCACGTACACGTTCGCGTCCGGGTCCTGCTTTTTGATCAACAGGGCCTGTTTCAGGGCCGTGAGGCAGCACACTGAAGAGCAGTAGGGCAGGTAATTGGGGTCCCGTTGCCCGGCACACTGGAGAAACGCAGCACTCTTCACGGGCTTGCCGTCGCTGGGCCGGTTCACCTGGTCCCCGCCCTGCAGGTTCTCCTCAAACCCCACATTGGTGACTACGTTGGGAGACTTGCCGTAACCGAGCTTTTCGTCGAGCTTTTCCGGGTCGTACGGGACCCAGCCCGCCGCCGTGACCACGGCGCCGATGCCGTGCTCCGCGCTTGTTCCGTTCTGCTTGATCGTGACCTTGAAGACGCCGGGTCCGCCGTCGGTATTCTCCACGGTGGCGCCTGTGTACACCGTAATCTTATCATTCCCTTTTACCGCGTCGATCAGCTGGTTCAGGTCGTTGTCCTTGACGTCCTTATACGGAAACGAAGCGATCTTTCCGACCTTCTTCTGGAAACCGCCCAACTCAGGCGCCTTCTCCACGAGCACGGCGTTGTACCCGGCCTTGGCCGTCTCCAGGGCCGCGGTCATACCGGTGATACCCCCTCCCACCACCAGGATGTCCTTGTACATCTCCTCCTCGGGCTGAAAGGCTTCGGGCAATTCCATCTCCCCCACCTTGGCCAGCCCCATGCGGATGTAGTCCTCGGCCATCATCTGGGTGTCCTCGTCCTGAGGCGGATGGGTCCAGACCACTTGCTCGCGCAGATTCACGCGATCCACAATGCACCCCGGAAAATCGAAGACATCGTACATCACGCGATGGGAACAGGCGGCCACCACCACCGTGTTGATCCCCTCGTTCTCGATGTCCTGCTGAATGAGGGCCGCCCCCTCTTTGGAGCACAGCGCCGGGTGGTTCTTGAGGACCGCAACCGATTGCTCTTCCGTCCCGTTCTCACCGAGGTTCTCTATATCCAGGGCATCTCCGATGCCGCATCCTGTGCAAATGTAAAGTCCGACCTTTTTCTCGTCCATTGAGCTTACCTCCTGGCGATGGATTGAATGGCCTTTAGGGCAGCCGCCGTCCCGTCCTGCACGACTTCAGATACCGAATTGGGGGTCCGGGTGCAACCGGCGGCATAGATTCCAGGCGCGGCGCTCTGCGAGGCCACGAACCCGTAGTCGTCGTAAGGAACCTCGATGGGGATCGGGTCTTCGGCCGTATTGGGCACCATTCCCGTGGCCAGTACGACCAGATCGGCGGGAATTTCTTTCAACTCCTCCGTGGTGGTGTCCTCCACACGAAGCAGAAGCTCCTTTCCTGCGTCTTCCTGCGTGATCTTGGCCACCTTGCCCTTGAAGAACTCGATGTTCTCGTCCTGCTTCACGTTCTGGTAAAAGCCCTCCAGCCGATCGGTCGCCCGAATATCGATATAGAAGATGATGATCTTGGCATCCGGGTACTGCTCCCGCACATAGGTCGCCTGCTTCATAGAGGCCAGGCAGCAGATCCCGGAACAGAACGGCAGATGGTTCTCATCCCGGGATCCGGCACACTGCACAAAGGCCACGGTGTTCGGCGCCTCTCCATCCGAGGGCCGCAGGATCTTCCCCTGGGTAGGCCCGCCGTAGGAGGCCAGCCGTTCCATCATCACATTGGTAATCACGTCGGGGTACGTGCCGAAGCCATAGGTGTCCAGCTTGTTGGCATCATAGGGTTTCCAGCCGCTTGCCCAGACAACGGAGCCAACCTTCAAGTCCATGGTCTGGGGGGCCATGTCCAGGTCCACAGCGTCGTAAGGGCAGGCCTCCTTGACCTTTTGCGCCTCTTCGCTCTTGGCCAGGGCCGGGTCGATCACGTACCGCATGGGGAAAGCCATGTCATGGGGGAGGTAAGCCGCTTTCACCTTGTCCATGCCGTAGTTGAACGGGTTGTCGATCTCCATGGAGCAGGCTTCAGCGCATTTTCCGCAGCAGGTGCAGTTCTCGTTCACGAACCGGGGATTCAGCTTGATGCTGACGTCGAAGTTCCCCTCCTCTCCGGAGATCTTCTCCACCTCCGCCAGGGTGAAGAAGCGGATCTTGGGGTTGTTCTTGATTCGGCGGAAATTGATCTCCAACCCGCAGTAAGGGGGGCAGAGTTTCGGAAAGTAGTGGTGAAGCTGAGCCACCCGGCCGCCGAGATAAGGATTCCTCTCCACGATGTAAGTGTCGTAGCCCGCCTCGGCTGCTTCGATCGCAGCGGTCAAACCACTCATTCCGCCACCGACCACCAGGATACTTTGGGTCTCGTTGTTTGCCATGCTCTTCCTCCTAGGCTAATGGGAATATGCCGGAAACAGCCCCCGCCTCGGGGCCGCTTTCTCTGTACAGAAGCGCCTTTTCATCGCGGCATGCGCGTTGAGGGAGCACCCTGGTCCAGGGTGGGCTCTATATACAAAAAGTGAAGCTGGAATGCAAACAAAAAAAGAGGAAAATGCGTTACGAGCATTGCCACTTACATCGTTTTTCACCCTCGTGGGACGCCGGGAAACAACGCCCTCTCGATTCGTTTCCCTGAGTTCGTGCGGACCCGCTGAACCCGCCCTCAACATGGGTTCACCCAAAAAGAAACCCCGGCCGTTCCAGCAGGAAACGACCGGGGTCCATCAGGGGTTCATTCACATGAAGTCGAAAGTCTGAACGTCGGGATTAGACACCCGGCATGGTCCAAACGTCCTTCTTCATCATCTCCCACTCACTGGAATCGGGATTCCAGCGGCAGTTGGCAAAGCACTTCCAGTTCTCCTCATCCATCTTGGGCGTGTCGGCGCGGAAGTAGTAGCCGGGCCACCGTGTCTCTTCCCGGAAGAGCATGGTGCGGATGTGGGACTCTGCGATCCACATCCTCTGGATGTTCTCCCAGACCCTCATGAGCTCATGAACGTCACGGGCGCCTTGCTTGTCCGCGTCTTCCTTGAGCATGTCCATCAGCTCGAGACCGCGCTCCAGGAGGGACTTGGAGGTCTTGAAAGCCGAGGTCACGCCGCCCGCGTACTCGTCCATGATCTTCTGCAGGCGGTGCAGGAACTGCCTCGGCATGATGTAGTTCGTGTTCACCTCGATATCGCTGAACAGGTCCTTGTTCTTCTCCACGAGCTCGAAGGGCTTCAGGATCTCGGCCTTGAGCGCTTCCACCTTGGCCATATCCACGTTCGGCTCGGCGCCCTTCTCGACGATGTACTTCACCGCCGCCTTACCGGCGATCCGACCCTCGGTGTGGGAACCGGAGGAGAACTTGTGGCTGGACGCACCGGAGGCATCGCCCACCGCAAACAGGGCTTCCGCCGTGGTCATGTTGGCGTATCCCCACTTGTAGGGGGTGTCCAGATCCTCGGGACCGCTCACCCAGGCACCGGAGGCGCCGGAGTGGGAGCCGATGAAGTAGGGCTCACAGGCCGCGATTTCGGAGTGCTTCTGCTCGGGGTAGACGTTCATGGACGCCCAGAGTATGGCCTGGGAAATGGTCATGTCCAGGAAGTCCTCCCAGGCCTCGCTCTCGAGCTCCTTCATCTTCTTCTTGAAGGCCTTGGGATCGTCCTTGAAAGCATCGGCCAGGTTCTGAATGGCCTCGTGGGTCTCCATGTACAGGGGGCCCAGACCGGCATCCACGTCCAGCATGCCCAGGTAGTTCCGGAGGTTGGCCGGAATCGGCTTGGCCAGGCCGTAGGGAGCCCAGTTGTTCAGCTCTTCCTTGCGGACCACCATGTACTCGCCGCCCTCGGCGCTCACGGCACGGGACTTGAAAAGCAGGAACCACGCACCCACCGGTCCGTAAGCATCCTTGAAGCGGACCGGAATAAAACGCACTTCCTGGCAGGTCATCTCGGCGCCGGCCCGCAGGGTGAAGTAGGCGCTGGACCCGGAGTTGAACGGAGGATACCAGGACCGGCCGAAGCCCTCACCCACGGACCGCGGACGGAACACGTGCACCGCGCCGCCCAGGCCCACGATCACGGCCTTGGCCTTGAATACGAAGAACTGATCCTCGCGGGTGCTGAAACCCACGGCACCCACGCACTTGTTGCCGTCCATGAGCGGATCCACAATGAAGATACGCTCGTAGATCTCGCCGCCCGCGTCGGCAATGGCATTCTTGGCGGCCTCGGCGATGAGGATCTTGTAGGACTCGCCGTTGATCATGAGCTGCCAACGGCCTTCATGAACGTACTTGCCGTCCGCGTCCTTCCAGATCTTGAGGCCCCACTTCTCGAACAGGTGGACGGTTCCGTCCACGTGACGGGCGATGTTGTAAACCAGATCTTCACGGGAAATCCCCATGAGGTCCTGGCGCACGTACTGGATATACTCCTCGGCCGTGTTGTCACCGTCGCCGATGCCCACGTACTGGTTGATGGCCGAAAGGCCCATGGCCACGGCGCCGCTGCGGTCCAGGGCCGCCTTGTCCACGAGCGTGACCTTCAGGTTGTTCTTCTTGGCCCAATAGGCCGCCTCGGTCGCGGCACCACAACCCGAGAACCCCCCGCCAAGAATCAGGAGGTCGGTGCTGACTTCTACCGTTTCAAAGTTTGCCATAATGATCTCCCTCCTTCGTGCTTATCTCGTGGGAACCGCGTCCATTCCCAGGGACGCAGGTTCGGTGGCCAGGGCTTCGTTGTTCAAGTCATCGTGGGTCGGGTAGCCGCCCAGCGGATCGGCCGAGCCTTCCGGCGTGGTCCGAATGGGGAACTTGAACCGCTTGATGGACCCATCGCGGAACTTGACGGTCCACATGATGTCCTCGGACCCTCTCAACGGGGTGGCGCTCCCGCCCAGGGGCACGAAGTCTGAGTAACCGCGGACGTCCATGGCCTGCTGCGGGCAGATCTTGACGCAGCACATGCACTCCCAGCACATCTGGGGGTCACGATTGTAGGCCTTCATCCGCTCCTTGTCCAAGACCATCAGGTCGTTGGGGCAGATGTACATGCAAGCGGTCTTGTCCTGCCCTTTGCAACCGTCGCATTTCTCGTTAATCACATAACTTGGCATTTGAACACCTCCTGAAATGTCAAAAAGGGAAATAACGCAAGTGACTCAAAGGTTGGTGACGCGTCCTCGTTTCCACCTCCTTTCTGAGTTTTCTGAGATTCAACGGGTTTGAGGGCTCCCCATCCGGGAAGCCCTCTTTTCTTTCAACGAATGTCCTAGTCCTTCTTCACATCGCCGGTCGCGGCGCCGTGCAGCTTGACCTCCACCTTCTCCTCCAGGTTCTGATAGTAGTCCTGGAGAATGGCCACCACCTCGGGACGGGAAAATTCCTTGGGCAGCTCGCCGCCCTCGGACAGGGTCTTGCGGACCATGGTCCCCGAGAGGAGAAGCCGATCATCCTTGCCGTGCGGGCAGGTTCTCATAGAGGCCATGCCCCCGCACTTGTAACAATGGAAAGTCCAGTCGATGTTGAGGTTCTCACACTTGAGCGCGCCCTCGGGAATCTCGTTGAAAATCTTCTGCGCGTCGAAGGGGCCGTAGTAATCCCCCACGCCCGCATGGTCGCGGCCGATGATCATGTGGCTGCATCCGTAGTTCTGTCGGAACGTGGCATGAAGGAGGGCCTCGCGGGGTCCGGCGTAACGCATCTCCATGGGGTAGCCGCCCTGGACCACGGTATCCTGAACGAAGTAGTTGTCCACTAGGGCCTGAATGGCGCGCACGCGCACGTCGGCCGGAATATCGCCCGCCTTCAGCTTGCCTACGAGCTGGTGGATGTACACCCCGTCCATGACCTCCACGGCGATCTTGGCCAGGAACTCATGGGAGCGGTGCATGGGGTTGCGGAGCTGGAGCGCGGCCACCCGGCGCCACCCCTTTTCCTCGAAGATCTTCCGGGACTCGGCAGGGCGGTGGTAAATCTCCTTGAACTGCTCAGGGTAGAAGCTCTCGCTGATGACCTTGACCGGCCCGGCCAGATTGTACTTGGCCTGGCCCATCACCTTTTCCACACCCGGGTGCTCCAGGTCTGTGGTCCCGAAGACCTGTTTGCACTCGTGGTCCTTATCGATGGTATACTTCTCGGTCACCTGCATGGTGGCAATGATCGCGCCGGTGTCCTCGTCCTTCAGCGCTACCTCATCGCCCTCTTTCACGTCCTCGTCGTCCGTGGAGAAAGTGATAGGGATCGGCCAGAACGTGCCGTCCGCCATGAGAAACTTGTCGCACACGCCCTGCCAGTCGGCTTTGCCCATGAACCCGGTGAGCGGCGTGAACGCACCGATGCCCAACATGATGAGATCCGAGGTCTCCCTCGATGTGGACGTCAGCTGTTTAAGTCCTTTGGCCTTTTCCTCCTCCGCCTTCAGGGCGTCGCCCTCCAGCAGCAGGGGCATGAGCTTCTCTTCTTTTCCATGGGGGGGAACAAGATTCGACATACACGGTCCTCCTTTTGATTTCATACGTTCGCGTGGCCCAACAGCGCCCAAAACCCTTTATTCTTCTAACCGGTTATTATATTGTGCAATTTGGAACAAGCATCTTTATATCGAATCGGAGAAATGTGTCAAGGAAAAATAAACAGGAAAGCTACGGGGCCACCGGCACGGAAACAGACACCTTTCTCTTCCGGGTTCCGGAAAATGGGTTTACATGCTAACCCATTTAATTTCATTATGATTTGGCATACAGTGTAAGCCCGGACCCCGAACCCGGAAGGCCCCTTGAAACGGGCATCTTCCCTGGAGGTTTCTCGCATGCATCCTGACGAACTTCACGTCCTGGTCATCGGCTCTGGAACCGCCCTACCCCACCGGGATCGGGCAAGCCCCAGCCTGGTGATTCGCTTTCAGAACGAAACCATGCTCCTTGACGCGGGCCCGGGCACTCTGCGCCAACTCCAACGTGTCGGCATCCCGATCCCGGCGGTGGATCACGTTCTCCTCACGCACTTCCACCCGGACCATTCGGCCGACCTGATCGCTTTGCTTTTCGCCACGCGTCACCCTGCGATTCTACATAAGAGGCGGCCGTTTCGAGTGATCGGCCCCATGGGCCTCCTGGCCTTTTTGCACGGCCTGGAGCAAGGTTACGGCCGATGGATTCGGCTCCCGGATGCCGTCATGAAACTGGAGGAATGGCCGCCCGGCCGTGGTCTGGTCCACGACCTCGGCAAGCTGCGCGTGTGCGCAGAAAGCGTTCGCCACACCGACGCCTGCCTGGCCTACCGATTCGAGACCCCGGACGGGGCCACCCTCGTTTACTCGGGCGATACCGGGCCTTGCGAATCCCTGATTGCCCTTGCCAAGGGATGTGATCTTCTGATATTAGAATGCTCCTTTCCGGAGGGGGCCGGGGGGAACGGGCATCTCACGCCGCGCCGGGCAGGGGAACTGGCGGAAGCCGCTGGCGCAAAAAAGCTTGTTCTCGTCCATTTTTACCCCGACGTGCTGGCAACGGACATCGCCACGCCGTGCAGGCGAGCTTACAAAGGCGAACTCATCCTGGGTCGGGACCTCCTCGCGGTCCGGGTGTAGGCGATACCCCCGGCCGTAGAACGCGGACCAAGAGTGCGCCTTTCTGTTTCTAGTCCTCGTATTCGCGGCATCGAAAGGTGAAATCGACTCATGTCAGGAAAATTCAAGTCCTCAGCGACCCTTATTCACGTGGACAATGCCGTGGGAAAAGTGTTGGCCCATGACATGACGGAAATTCGGCCCGGCCAGTTCAAGGGGCCTGCATTTAAAAAAGGACAGATCCTGCGGGAGGAGGACCTTGAGCATCTCAAGAGGATCGGCAAAGAACACCTCTATGTCCTGGACATCGCCCCTGGAGAACTTCACGAGGATGATGCGGCCCTGAGGCTGGCCCAAGCCCTCAGCGGCCCTGGAGTTCATTTTGATCCCAACCCGGCAGAGGGCAAGATTGCGCTCAAATCATCCTTTCGAGGGCTGCTCAAGGTCGATGTGGAGGCACTGACCGCTTTCAACATGGTCGAAGACGTGACCTGCTCATCGAGGCATTCGAACATCGTGGTCGAGGAAGGAGAGACCCTAGCCGCCACGAGGGCCATTCCCCTCATTATCGAGGAAAAGACCCTGGAAAAGGCCGTTGACATCGCCCGCTGTGCCGGTGGGATCTTCACCGTCCAGCCGTTTTCCCGTCCGGAAACCGGTCTCATCATCACGGGGAACGAGGTCTACTCGGGGCGCATCGATGACAAGTTTGCTCCTATTTTAAAGAAAAAGGTCAACAACTTCGGCTGCCACGTGCGGGAAACTCAGTTTCAACCGGACGACCGGGCACGGATTTCACGCGCGATTCAGGAGCTCCTGGACAAGGGGGTCGAGCTCATCCTGGTGGCAGGCGGTATGAGCGTGGACCCGGACGACGTGAGCCGTCTGGCCATTGCCGATGCGGGCGCCCAGGACGTGGTCTACGGCTCGCCTGTCCTTCCCGGAGCCATGTTCCTTTACGGCCGGTTCCAAGAGGTCCCGATCCTGGGGCTCCCCGCCTGCGTGCTGTTCTATCGCGCCACGGTTCTGGACCTCATCCTTCCCCGTGTCCTGGCGGGAGAGCGCATCACGAGACAGGACCTTGCGGCCCTGGCCCACGGGGGCCTCTGCCTCAACTGCGAAACGTGCCGATACCCCGTGTGCCCGTTCGGGAAGTAGGAAAATCGCCCTGTTTAGGGATAGAGCGGCTTCCCCCGCGGGCACGTCCGCTGCGAAGACCGGCCCGGGGGCTCAGGAACGATTTCCCTGCCCACCCCGAAGCCCGGAGCCCTATTAAAACCTACACCTCCACCTACACCTACACATTCACCCGTTCCTCCACGTGACCTCCCGCCGGGTCGAGGGCCCTGGGGATGCTCTCCTTCCGGCGCGATCCAGAAAGACTGAGATGTGACAAAAGGCCGTTTAGGGGTGAGGAGTGCTAGAAGCTGCGGGTGAGCAAGTGCCGGTTCAAAGCCAGGAGATCCCGGCGGGTTTGAGAGTCGGGGAAGAAATCGAGATCTGCGGCCGCTTTCTCCACGTAGGTCCGTGCCTCGGTCCGAATCTCCTCCAGGGCGGGATGATTGCGTACCTTCTCGATCATACCCTCGATGTCCTCCTTCGAGGCCTTTCCGCTCTTGAACCTGGACTCCCAGGCTTTCACGCGGGATGGATCCACGCCGGCGACCGCTCGAATCAGGGGCAGGGTGATCTTGCCCTCACGAAGGTCCTTGCCCACGGGTTTCCCGAAGACATCCTCCGAGGACGTGTAGTCGAGCAGATCGTCGATCAGCTGAAATGCGATTCCCAGATTGAGACCGAACCGGCTCAGACGTTCCACGTCCTGCTCCGGGGCTTCCGCGATCACGGCGCCGCACGCGCACGCCGCTGAGATCAGGACGGCGGTCTTTGCGGTAATGATTTCGAAGTACATATCACGGCTTAGCGACCAGTCGTGCGTGTGGGCCAGCTCCAGCATCTGCCCTTCAGCCATGTCCGCGGTGGTCCTGCTGAGAATCTCCAGGAACGGAAAGCTTCCGCTTTCCAAAGCCAGTCCGAAGGACCTCGCATTGAGAAAATCCCCTCCAAGCACGGCCGCATGATTCCCCCACACACGGCCTGCAGAGGGTTTCTTTCGCCGGAAATCTGCATTGTCGAGGACATCGTCGTGCAGCAGGCTGGCCGTATGAATCATCTCAAAAATCACGGACAAACGGTAAAGGCCCTCGCGTTCGACCCCGCAGAGCCTGGAGGACAACACGAAGAGGAGAGGACGAAGCCGTTTCCCTTCGGCCAGAACAGAGTATTCCGCGATATCCTCGATCAGCGGAACCCGGCTGCTCACGTGGCGGGCAAGCGCTTCATTGATCCGGGCCAAGTCCCTATCAAAACCGGCCAAAATCCTCCGGCCCGCATCCGTACCGCCTTCCGCGGGTTTGGTCTCCGTCAGCACGCTCACATCGACAGCCACGATCCGTCCCCAAATCTTTCCTAAATTTCTGGATTGGAACGATCTATCTAAATGGAACCGTTTCGGAATGTCAAAAAAAAACTGTCCTCCCGCCGCTATACCTTTCCGTTACGGTTGTCCTACGATCTCGCCGACCAGGTCGTAGGGATGCGCCTCGGTGAAACGCACCGGAACGACGGTCCCCACGGATGCCTCGCCTCGATTGATGAGCACCCGCCCGTCCACGTCCGGGGCCATTCCCGCGGTCCGCCCCGTCAGCAGGAGGTCGGTTTCCGGACACAATCCCTCTACCAGGACTGGTTCAATGCGCCCTACCATGGACTGCATCCGTGCGAGGGAGACTTCGGCTTGAATCCTCATAAGGCGGTCACGCCGTATCTCCGCCACATGCCGGGGCACGGGATTCGGAAATCGGGCCGCAGGTGCCCCGGCCTCCGGGCTGAAGACGAACGTCCCTACGAAGTCCAAATCGGCCTCGGTGACGAAGGTGCAGAGCTCCTCGAACGCCTCCTCTGTCTCTCCCGGGAACCCGACCATTAGGGTGGTCCGGAGTCGAATCAACCGTGACCGGGATCGTATTCTCTCCACAAGGGCCAAAGGCGTTTCCTCATCCCCTTCGCCTCGTCTCATGGCTTTTAATAGGACGGCATTTACGTGCTGAAAAGGGATGTCCAGGTATGGACAGATTCTTTCCTCCGCTTCCATCAAATCGAGCAGTCGATCTGTAATACCGAACGGGTGGGCATACTGAACCCGCACCCACTGTAACGCGTCCACTTCGAGAAGGGCCTCCAGAACGTCCTCCAGCCGATCCTCGCCCTTCCGGTCTCTCCCGTAAGCTGTGGTGTCCTGGGCGATCACGTTCAGCTCGACCGCCCCCTCGTCCGTCAGCCTGCGGGCCTCTTGAAGAAGTGAAGGGATGGTTCGACTTCGAAGCGGCCCCCGAAGCGAAGGGATCGTGCAAAACGAACACCCATGAGAGCATCCCTCGGCGATTCTCAGGTAGGTGCTGAACCGGGGTCCGGAGATCCGTCTCGGCGTCCTGTGGTCTGCCAGGTATCGCGGTTTGTCGATGAGGAAAACGGAATGCCCCGACCCACCCGCCTCCACCGCCTCGACGATACGGTGAATCATTCCGGGTCCCAGCCAGCCGTCCACCTCCGGGATCTCCCGCCGAAGCTTGTACCCATACCGCTGCACAAAGCATCCGGCCACCACGATGCAGCCCAGCTCCCCTCGTGCCTTTCGCTCCACCAGATCGAGGACGGTTTCAATGCTCTCCTCCACAGCGTCCCGAATGAACCCGCACGTATTGACCAAAGCGATTCTCGCTTCCGAGAGGCAGGAGACCGGCGGATACCCCCTCCGCTCAAGCATCCCGACCATGTGCTCGGTATCCACGAGGTTCTTGGAGCACCCCAGGCTGATCACAAATACGCCCTGTGCAGACTTCATAGAAATGTTTCCGTGGAAAGGCTCAAGATCGGCAACATGACGCCGAGCTCAACAGAACCGGGATTGCGGCGGGCAAGGGGCGGATTCATTGCGGCTTTTTCTGGGACCGAGACAAACGCCGAAGGAGCGTTACAGCAAAATTCTTTAAGAATATCAACTGGATGGATTCGGGCGATTTGTCCAGCATGGTTGCGTTGATCTTCATCAGAATGCAATCCGTGTCCGCAACTACGGAGGCGGCTCTCGCTTCTCCGCTCAGATAGGACATCTCACCGAAGCACTCCCCCCGTCCGATGCGCGCGATTGTGCGACCGTTCTTCCGCACGCCGGCCCTTCCGCTGAGGATGATGAAAAACGAATCGTCGATATCCCCTTCGGCGACCATGACCCGGCCTTGCGGAAACTTGATGATGTTGCTGGCCTGCAGAAGTCGCTTGACGTGATCCCTTTCAAAAACCTCAAAAAAGGGAACACTGTGGACGTAATCCACCACGTCCTCGGCCTTCACCTTGACACTTTTCCCCATCCCCTTGATTCCGCGAAGGGCAACGCGAAGGTCGTATGCAAAATCCGCGAAGGTCTGGTACCGGCGGTCGGGCTCCTTGGCCAAGGCCTTCTGAATTATTTTTACCAGGACTTCGGGTACTTCGGGACGGATTTCCCGCACCGGAACGGGGTCTTCATTGGCGATCTTGTACATGATCGCGTAGTAGTTCTCTCCGGGAAACGCCTTTTCCCCGGTCAAGAGCTCATAGAACACGCAGCCCAACGAAAAGACGTCGCTCTTGTCATCGAGCGCTTGCTCCCGGACCTGCTCGGGCGACATGTAGCTGGGAGAGCCGATGATGCCCTCGGATGCGGTCTGCTCTGACTTGATCTGGGCAATCCCGAAATCCGTGATGCGGACCGAATCCGAGTTGGTGAGCATGATGTTGGAAGGTTTGATGTCCCGGTGGACAACGCCTTTCTTGTGGGCGTAATCCAGGGCACGGCACGCCGTGAAGAGGATCTCGACCACCCGGTTGACAGGAAGCAGCTCAGCCTTGTTGCAGAACTTCTGCAGGGTGGGCCCGTCAATGTACTCCATGGTGATGTAGCAAAAATCCTCATACATGCCTGCATCGTAAATCGCCACGATGTTCGGGTGCATGAGCCGACCCGCCGACTGCGCCTCGATGAAGAAGCGCTCCCGATACTTGTTCGCCTTCTCCTCAACCAGCCCTGCAGCAGGTCTTGAAATTTTAATCCCAACGTGGCGGTTGATGTACGGATCCTTGCCCAGGTACACCACGCCCATGCTTCCCTGGCCCAGCTTCCCCACGATCTCGTAACGACCCACCTTCTGAAGGCCGGACAAATCTCGCAGGAAGTCGGTATCAACAGGCCCCTCCTCTCCCTTGTCCTTGTGAAGAAATCGGAGTTTCAGCCAGCTGGTGAGGCCTTGTTTCTTTGCTTCCGGCGCACTATTCGCACGTTTTGCCGTCACGCCCTTATCCTCGAGGGAGATAATAAATGTATCCTACCACAAAGGCGGACCCGGTGCACACGGGGCCACCCCACCGAATAAGGTCCCTGTTTCAATGATTCAACACGCCCCTCGGGGCTCTGTCGAAACAGGACAGCCGGTGACGGTACCCGAGGAAACAGCCTTTCCAGAGGAAGGCCGGGGGATCCCGATTGAAAAAATCCTCCCGGTCCCGTTCCACCCTTCGCGCACCCCGCTTTCCCGCTGTGTCGTGTCAGGAATGCGCAGGAGGAGACGCGTTTTCATCCCTTGCAAAGGGGTCATCCCGTTTTTGCGCGGCTTTTCTGAATGAGTCCCTTGAGATCGAGGCGGTTGACCATGTCCGTGAACAGGTCGCTCATGACCTTATCAGCCTGCTTGACTCCCAAAATTTTTGCGCGCTCGGCTTCCCCAGCGACGGTCTGACGAGCTTTTACCGTATCTCCAGGCTGAATCATGGCCTCATAGGCCATGCGAGCCTTCCAGGTGCGATCCTTGAGATCGAGCTCGAAGGTCTTCAGCTCCAGCACAAGTACTGTGGTCGATTGCCGGCTCCTGGTGACGAGTTCCCCTCCCAGGGCCCGAATGCGACGCTCGAAGGTCTCACGAAACAGAGAAGCGACATCGGTCAAACCGACCCTGGAGGCTTCCCCGCCACTCGAAGACACGAACAACGCTACGTTGCCCGAATGGTAGGCGTACGCCTCCCTCGCTCCCGGCCCCAGGATGTCCTGATTTTCCCGAACATCCTCGAAATCGAGAAAGACCCTTTCTCCGGACAGGACCCCGGATGGATCCGGTACCCGGTACGTGATTCGAACATCCTGGACTGCGGCGCACGCGCTCGCAAAGGACAGGAGCAGAAGAAGCCAGAACATCCTCCCACGGCCCGATTGATTTCTCCATTGCATTTCACTATCCTCCCTGAGATCGAAACAAGGGCTTGGATGCACTTCAAGAACGCTGAACGGGATCATCCATCATCAAATACAATAACCCTTCAACAAATCTGAGGAATGAGGTAACTATCTCATTTTGAACCATAGGACCCCTTGGATTTCCCTGTCAAGGAAAAGGCGGTACCCCTGAATTGATCCCCATGTCCACAGAAGACAGGGCCTTGTTTCAAAGGGCCTGGGATACAACGCGTACCCACCACGGGAGCGGGATTACTTTTTACCTCCCTGGGATGATCCGATACGGACGGGTGCGTGGGAGATACCCCGCGGTTTCCCTCACCGGGACCTGGTGCGAGCTTCAGTGCGATCACTGCCGGGGAAAGCTGCTCGAACCTATGATTCCGGTCTCCGGCCCGTCCGATCTCCTGGAAAAGGCGGCGAGGCTCCGTGACCGAGGGGCCCACGGCCTGCTTCTGAGCGGGGGCGCCGACAAGGACGGCCGCCTGCCGTGGAGGACGTATGCCGAATCCATCGCCCGTATAGGCCTGGAAACCGACCTTTACTTGAGCGCCCACACCGGCTTTCCCAGCATCGAAGACTGTCTTCTGCTTCGGTCATCCGGCGTTCGACAGGGGCTGATCGACGTCATGGGAGATCCGGATACGGCCACCGGCGTCTACCACCTGCCCGGACTCGATTCGGTCCTCCAGTCCATGGACGCCATTCTGGAAAGCGGGCTCTCCCTGGTGCCGCACATCGTGGCCGGGCTTCACTATGGAAACATCAGGGGAGAACGCCGTGCCCTTCAGCTCGTGGCCTCCTGTCGGCCGGCCGCACTCGTGTTCGTGGTCCTCACGGGTCTGCCGGGCACACCCATGGCCTCGGTACGTCCCCCTTCTCCGTTGGAGGTGGCCCGTCTGATCGCCGAAGCCCGAATCCTCATGCCCGATGTCCCCTTGTCTCTCGGGTGCGAGCGCCCCCGCAACAAGGAAGGTTCTGTGCTGGAATCCCTCGCCCTTTACGCCGGGATCACCCGCATGGCCGTCTGGTCCGAAGAGGCCGTTGAACAAGCCCGTGCATGGGGCCTTGATCCTCGCTTCCAGGCCACCTGCTGCTCCCTCCCCCTTCAACCCGATTTTTCCTGCGACGGCCCGGTCTAGTGAAGACCTCCGCTTTGGACGGCACGGTTCGTTTTCTTGTCGGGATCCCCCGAATCGAAATCAGGATCTCGATCGAAATCGAATCCAAAGAAATCAAATCCCATGTGGATGCCCTGGACGCTCATTCTTCGCGCCAGGGACCCTTGACGTTACTCTCCCAATAAACGTTTCCATCTCCCGGTTCACCTGCTCCGGCGCCTCGAGCATCACCATGTGCCCGGCCCCGGGTATTTCCACCCTGTACGAGTCTTCGATCTCCCGGTGCAGATACTCGGCGTAGGCCGGTGGGGTCAAGCGGTCTTCCTCGCCGCACACGATGAGGACCGGGACGCGAATGCGCCCCATTCGCTCCCGCATGTCGAAACGATCACAGGCCAGAAAGTCGCCGAGAAGAATGGCAGGATGGCAACGGCGAATGGACGCTTCCACGGCCTGCCGGACCTCAGAACTCGCATTGGGGCCCAGTGCCGCCCGGTCGATGGTCTGGACAAACCCCTCGGGATCCTCCCGAAGCAGACGAAAGATGACCGGAGAGACGCCCAGCTTGGCGCCGGTTCCCAACAGGACGAGGCCGACCAGGCCCGCTGGCTGCCCGGCCACGATTTCCATGGCAATTGCTCCCCCCATGGAATGCCCGACGAGAATGTAGGGCTTGGGATTCACCCGCTCCGTCAGGACGGCCTCCACCCAGCGGGCATAGGCGGGTATCTGCTCCTCTCCCTTGCCGCTCGACCCCCCGTGGGCCGGAAGCTCCAGGCGAAGCAGGGCATGTCGCCGCCCCAGATCCTTTTCCTGCGCATCCCAGAGGGTGGCGTCCCCTCCTGCACCGTGAATGAAGACCAGCGTGGGTTCGTCTCCGTCTGTGTGAGTCCCGGATGTTAGCACGCGCAAAGTCTCTCCCTTGATGTTCAGCTCCATTGTCCCCTCCATGACACGAAACACCAAAGATCCTCTCTTGCAACGCCGCGAAGATGGAAAAGAGAACCCTCCTGACATCCTTGCCCTGCTCGGCGGCTTCACATCCTGGCGAGAGATGAACGGTTTTTGATTCATCCCATCCTGGGGGCGGCTCCCCCTCGTTACGTCGTTCGTGGCGAATCTTTCGAGCCTTTTCTCACCATCTCGAGCAGGGCCTCCTCTGTATTGAGCCCCGGATCGTCCACCACCCGCTCCAGGAGTTCCCTCAGGATCCGGCCCACCTCGGGTCCGGGGCCAAGGCCGGTCACCTCCATGATCTTTCTACCGTCCACGGCCAAATGGTCCCGCCGGGTGGCTATGGGTTCCGCAAGAACCCCCCTCACCCGATCCTCGAGCTCGTCCAGGAGGCGTCCCTTGAGGTGGGGGGTGCCGTGGGCCAGGATGTCCGCCTTTCGAAAGGCCAAAAGGGTGAACACGTGATCCGGCCCCACCCGTCGAATCCACCGCCGAACCGCCTTGTCCGACCATTCCGGGTCGTAACCGATCATATGGTGGCGAATCAGATGCGTCACCCCTGAGATCAGGGCCTTTTGGAGCCGCAGCCGGGTCAAGGTTCGTTCGGCCAGATCGGCGCTCGCCTCGGCATGGCCTGTAAAACGCCACCTGCCGTCCACTTTCCTCCTGACGCGGGGTTTGGCCACGTCGTGAAGGAGTGCGGTCCATCGAAGCAACGCCGTGGCTTCCACACGATCCACGGTCTCCAGGACGTGTCGCAGGATCGTGTAGCGATGGTGCTCATTCTGACGCATTCGATAACCTTCCGCGAGTTCTGGAAGGATCGCCGCCATCAACCCGGTCTGTCGCAGAAGACGCAACCCCCGGGAGGGCTTGGGAGCAAGGAGCAGCATAAGAAGCTCGTCGCGAATCCTCTCGGGAGAAGCGCATACCACGCGATCCGCCAGGGCCTGAACGGCTCGAAGCGTGGTCTCTTCCACGCGAAAACCGAGAACAGCGGCGAACCGGACGGACCTCAGAAGCCGCAACGGATCCTCCTGAAAACGATCCTCAGGCCGGCCCACGGCTCGAATCCGTCGGGCATTCAAATCGCACCTCCCCTCCCAGGGATCCACGATGTCGTCCTGCTTTGCGTCGTAGGCCATGGCATTGAAGGTGAAGTCCCGGTGGGCCAAGTCTCCGGCCAGGGGACCCGATGCGTCCTTTCCGCCGCGGAACGGGGTGACCTCATACGTGACACCCTGGTGCACGAGGCTCACGGTATCGTGCTTCAACCGAAAGGACCGCACATCGTAAAACACGGAACGGATGGCTTCCGTGTCCGCATCCGTGGCCACGTCCCAGTCCCGGATCTCCCTGCCCATGCATGCGTCCCGCACCGCGCCCCCCACGATAAACGCCTCGTAACCCTTTTGATCGAGCCTCTCGAGCACGAAGCGGACGAACGGGGGGATGGGGACCCGTGCCGGCCGGTTTCCTGTTTCTTTCACGAATCGTTTTTCGCCGTTCATTGGTTTTCCCGTTGATTTTCACCTCTGCCGAGTATACGGTCCCCCACGGAAGAGAAAGCAACCCTTTTTTCCTTTGCGGGTGCTCGGGCACAGCGCCGAATAGGGCTGGGGTCGGAACGCGTGGACTTCGAAAATCGCAGACAACACCTGTTCGCCCTGTACGAGGTCTTTGAGAGGGAAGCGGAACCATACAAGCGGGAGGCTGTGTGTGTCCGGGGCTGTGCAAGCTGCTGCATTCACGTGGGCTCAGTGGACTGTACCACGCTCGAAGGCATGGTGATCCGCTCCTATCTTCGGTCCCTGAGCCCTGCAACTCGAAAAGAACTGAACCGCAGATTGAGGGACAATCGCGCGGAAAAGGCCACCCACCGCTTTGCACGCTGCGCATTCCTGGACGAGGATCGCTCCTGCCGTATCTACTCGGTTCGTCCTTTCAGCTGCAGGCAGCTTTATTCCCTTCGGAAATGCGGAGAGTCGGGTCCGATTGTCCACCGCGCAGCGAACCAGATGGTCGAACGCACGATCGAAGGCCTTCGCATGCTCGATCCCCACGGTCTCTCCGGCCACGTGAGCTTCGTCCTTCACCTCCTCGAAAAGGACGGGTTTCGTCGCAGCTACCTCAAGGGAACATGGAAGCCCGAAACCCATGCCGATCTGATGAGGCGGTATAAACTCACGCCCAACACAACAGACGGGCCGCCGATCGAACGTCCTCTGAATCCTCACCCCTGTTGAACCCGCAATCCGAATCGCCTATACTCCCAGAAAGAGGACCGGACACCGGCGTATGATCGGTTTCAGAAGGGGCGGGCTCCCTGCCCTTTCAACCCGGCATGGAGAATACGAAAGGAGAGCGGCATGGATCTTTCCGAATGCTATGAACGGGGAGAAGCCCTTCTGCGTGAGCGGGAGATCGGACACCTCTTGAACGGCGTGGAAACGGGATCGGTCCTGGAACGCAACCGGTGCATCCTCGATCGGTTCACGTTCGTTCAACGCTGCATCGACACCCCTGAAGTCACCACCCGATGCCGCATTCTGGGCCTGGATCTGGCTTCCCCGGTGATCATGTCGGCCATGACCATGCCTATTCCCTCCATTCGGGAGGAGGGACTGCTGCAAACGGCAAAAGGCCTGCGCGATGCAGGCAGTCTCCTCTGGACCGGTACCCCCATGCCCGCCGACCTCGCGGACCTCGTTCGAACAGGGGTCCCAACGGCAGCCAATGTCAAGCCTCATGCGGATCGGGATCGGATGTTTCGGGATATCGAGAAGATCCAGAAGGCCGGTGCCCACTGGCTGGGGGTGGAAATCGACTCCGGCGTGGGTACGAAGATCGGGGACCGTGTCATGGCGTCCGACTGCATGCCGCTTTCCTTTCGGGAACTCGAACGCATTCGGCAGGCCGTTTCCGGGCCACTGATCTTCAAGGGAGTTCTCAGCCGGGACGACGCCATGCGCTGCGTGGAGGCGGGTGCAGACGGTGTGGTGGTGAGCAACCACGGTGCCCACACACTGGATTACCTTCCCCACCCCTTCCAGGTCATGGACGAGATCACCCGAAGTATCGGAGACAGGTGTGCGATTCTCGTGGACGGCGGTTTCCGACGAGGGAGCGACGTCCTCAAGGGTCTGGCCTTCGGGGCGCGGGCTGTGGGACTGGGCCGGCCGATCCTCTTCGCACTGGCCGCAGATGGACGCAGGGGAGTGAAGGACATGATCCTCGGGATCACTGAGGAGCTTCGACGACTCATGGTCATGACCGGCACCCCTGACCCGCAAGGCGCATGCCGCGATATCCTTCTGGAGGGACCTTAACTCCGAGTTTTCGAAACGCGAACCCACGCCGGGCCTCTGCCCAAATCATCTGCCGAAAACCTGAGACTGTCCCGTTTCCCGCGTCTACTCCCGGGAACTGACAAATTCTTGACGGCAAAAAGGAACCTATCGGTACACAGCGTCCTCATCAGGCCCTTTCGGGTGATACCGCAGGCCTCCTCTGGAACCTGGAAAACCATGGTTTCCGGTACAACTATTGCATAGTTGTGAGGAATGCGTCCGGGAACTCGTCTCCAAGCCGTGAGGGTCCGCCGGCCCCCCTCCCATTCGCCTGGACGCCAGAACTCCTGAATTCCCTTTCCGGGTTCCGGCCCGAGGAAAAGGAAACGCGGGAGGCCGGTACACACAAGGAGAAACCACGATGGCATCCACCTCCCCCGGCGCTCTGCCCAAGCGTTCACTCGACGCGGGGAAAGAACCTGCCGAGCTTCCTCTGGGGGACCTTCTGGTTCGAGAGGGGCTGCTGGGAAAGCATGACGTAGACCGCGCCCTCGCAATCCAGGCCAAGGAGCACGAGTTCCAGAAGCTCCCCCTTGGACGCATTCTCGTAAAAATCGGCGCCCTGGATGAATTCCAGGTCCAGGATCTCTTGAAAAGCCCCGAGTTGCGAAGCACCATCGGATCCCTTGCCGTAGAAAAAAAGCTGATCAGCCAGGACCAGCTCTCCGGTTGCCTGTGGAAAAAGAAACCCGGAGAGCTCATCGGTCAGTTCCTGGTTCGCCAGGGGTTCCTCACCCAGGGGGAACTGAAAAACCTTCTCGATGAACAGATCAACGCATCCCGCTTCGGAGAGCTCGCCGTCAAGCACAAGCTCATCAGCCGCGAAGACCTGGAACGGGCGCTGAGACTTCAGAGGGCCCCGCGAAAGCTCGGGGAAATCCTGTGCGACCTTGACCTCCTGCGCCCCCTGGACCTTCAGAAGGTCCTGAGAAAATACAACAAGCAACTCGAGCTTGGAGAGCTCCTGGTGACGCTCGGGCACCTTAAGGAGGAGCAGCTCCAGAAGGCCCGTCAGGAAAATCCGGGGGGGCCGGAGGACCTGCCCCAGATCCTGATTCGAAATAAGCTCATTACCCCGGAGCAGCTTCAGAAGGCCCTTTCCAGGCAGTACAACATCCCCTTCAACCGCCTGGACAACTTCGTCTACTACGATTCCGACAAGAGGCTCCTCAGCCGTATCATCAGTCAGAAGTATGCGGAGAAAAACCTGATCCTCCCCATCGCCCTCTCGGGGAAGCGCCTCACCCTTGCCTTGCTCCAACCTCAGCGGATGGTTCGCATCGTGAACGACCTGCAGGAGATGTACAGCCAATACGACATCTCCTGCGTGCTGATCACGGAGGAAAAGTACGAGGAGCTCTTCGAGCTTCTTTACAGCCGTCACCTCCGAGGGAAACCCCGGAAAGGCGAACCCCACGAGGCCGGCGGCCTCGACATCGATATCATGGAACTCGACATTGAGGAGGGCATCCAGAAACAGGACATTGAGAGACGCCCTGCCGCGAATCGAGACTTGGAAGCCGATGAACTCGTCAACTTCGTTCTCAAATACGGCATTGTGAACGGCGCCACCGACATCCACCTGGAGCAGGACCGGAAGAGGGTTCGCCTTCGGTACCGCTTCGACGGGCTCCTTCGAGAGCCCCGCAACGGGTGGCTTCAGGACAAGCTCCAAGAAAAGGCGTTAGCCATGATCGCCCGCATCAAAGGCATGGCGAACCTGGATACCGCTGAGAAGCGCCTGCCCCAGGACGGCGGATTTCAACTCCAATACCACGACAAGGTAAACGGGGAAAGGGTGGATCTGGAATTCCGTGTGGCAACCTGCCGATCCAATGCAGGTGAAAACGTGACCATACGCGTCATCGACCCACGGCAGGCCAGGCTGGCCCTCGAGCAACTCGACCACGCCCCTCACGTCATGACCCCGCTGAAAAGCATGCTCAAGAGTCCCGGGGGAATGCTTCTGGTCTGCGGTCCCACAGGCAGTGGCAAGACGTCCACGCTCTATGCCGCGCTCCATCACATCCACACCCCTGCACTGAAAATCATCACGGCGGAAGACCCCATCGAGTACAGCTTCCCCGGCGTCATGCAGACTGCGGTGAACCCTAAAATCCACCTGACCTTCGCACGGCTGCTGCGGTCCTTTCTCCGGTTCGACCCCGACGTCATTCTCCTGGGTGAAATCCGGGACGAGGAAACGGCTCACATCGCATTCGACGCGGCCCAGAGCGGGCACCTCCTCCTGAGCACCCTCCACACGAACGATGCGGTGAGCGCCATCCAGCGGCTTCTCGATCTCAACGTGGAGTACGGGCAGATCGCATCCTCGCTGATGGGTGTAGTCGCTCAACGACTCGTCCGAAAAATCTGCCCTTCCTGCATGCAGGAAACCCTGCCCGAGGAGGTTGAGTGGAGCGTGCTCTTCAAACAGTACCCCGCCCACCTGCGCTTCTACCGCGGGGAGGGATGCCCGGCCTGCAACTTTTCAGGCTACAAGGGGAGAACGCTCATCTCGGAAATCTTTGTTGTGGACGGAGAAATTTCTCACGCCCTGAAACACGGCTATGAGTCGGAGCACGTCCAGAAACTCGCCCTGGAATCCGGGATGAAGACCCTTATAGACGACGGTCTGGACAAGCTTCACTTGACCTCGCTTTCCGAAATCCTCCGCATGGTGCCCCACGACATGATCAAGGGGTTCCGCGCCCGGCAGTTTGCACAGGGAGAAATCGATCGTTTGATGGATAGCCTGGATGACCCTGCATCAAAACCGGAATCCGGCACGATCTCCAAAGAGTACTGTATCTCGGATACCGAATCCCAGCGTTCCAGAGTGGATCTCATACAGACCGCGTATGATGATCTTCGGAGTCAAGCGGGGGATTCCGAAGCAGGGCCTGTAGACCCGCATCTATTCAAGCTGTTCATTTCAGAGAGCATCCATCGAATCCGTAACGACTACGGCTGTTCAAGCGTTGCGTTTTCCGTGGGAACAAATCCCGCTACCGGAAAAGCGGCCATCTGGGCCGCACCACACGCGCAGAGGGGACCCGTTGAGGAAACATCCTAAAACCCGGCTGATCGCTGTGACAAGCGGCAAGGGAGGAGCAGGCAAGACGACCCTTTCCCTGAACCTCGCCATGGCCCTTGCCTCGAACGGTATGCAGGCCTGCCTCTTCGACGCCGACCTGGGGCTCGCAAACGTGAACGTGCTTCTCGGCCTGAGCGTTTCGAAAACCTTGGAAGACGTGATTTGCGGGCGAGCGACCCTCGAGGAAATCATCCTGAAGGACATCCAGGGGATCGATATCATTCCCGGCGCCTCCGGGGTTCAGCAGATGGCCGACCTGCCGCCGCAGCAGGTGACCCAAATGGTCCGTTCGTTTTCCCTTCTGGACGCCTACGACGTGATTTTGATGGATACCTCCGCCGGCGTGGCAAAGTCCGTAATCGCTTTTTGTCTTTGCGCACCCGAGGTGATCCTGGTGATCAATCCCGAGCCTGCATCCATGACCGATGCATACGCACTCCTCAAGATTCTGAAGTTGAATGCATTTCAGGGCAAGGTCCGGGTGGTGGTGAGCCGGTGCAAAAGTGTTTCAGAGGCCAAATCGTTCTTCTCGGGATTTCAAAAGACCGTTTTCCACTATCTGGACATGCGCCCCGTTTTACTCGGCGTGGTGGTTCAGGATCGGAAAGTCCAGGACGCCATTCGAAAACGCGAGCCGGTCCTTTTTCGGCATCCGGGTTCGAACGCCAGCCGTTGTATCCGCCACATCGCCAAGTCCTTGGCGGAGCATCGCCCGGCCATCCCCATGACTCAAAGCGAATCGCCTTTCTGGGAGCGGTGGCTCCGGCTCCTCCGGTCCCCCTTGCGCCTGGATGTCCCTGAAGCGGACCAAGACCGCCGGGAAACGTCCACCGAGCCTGCGTCCTCCTCGTCGAGGCCGGACGTCGCCACGGCTTTAAGACTCCGCCATGCGGAAACCGCGCACGAGAACCTTCCGGTTGAAGCCCCTTCCCCCCAGCAAACGCCGGAATCTGTCGCGTCGCACGAACACGCCGTCTTGCAGGAGCTTCGAGGAATCCGAATGGCCCTCGAGGCCCTCACATCCAATCACTCACCGGGCCCATTCGCCATCCCAGGTAGGCCCGATGCATTCAAAGGAGGGGAAGCCATGCTTCTCGACTTCGATGCGTTTGTGAAGCAACACCGGTCCGAAAGGAGAGGAAATACAGCATGAACGCCCCGACCCCAGCGCTGGAACCCATTATCCACACCATTGAGCATATCCCCACCCTACCGGTCATCTCCCGGCAGATACTGGATATCCGCGAAGACGACCCCAACTCCCACCGCAAGTACGTAAACATCATCGAACAGGACCAGGCCCTGACCCTGAAAGTCCTCAAGGTGGCCAACTCCGCTTTCTACGGTTCCTTGAGCCGCGTCGGTTCCGTGGATCACGCCCTGGTCCGACTCGGCACCAACGAAGTCAAGTCCATTGTCCTTGCCTTCTCCGTTCAGACCTTTTTCTCCGAAACGAAAAACAATGCCTACGACCGAAAACGTTTCTGGAAGCATGCCATTGTGTGCAGCCAGGTGGCCAAGCTCCTGGGAATTCACAACCGAATCCACCGCGATGACTCTCTTTTCCTTGCCGGGCTGATCCATGATATGGGCAAGGTCGTTCTGGACGAGTACTTCCACGAGGACTTCCTTCGCATCCTCGACCTTCTGAAAGAGGAACACACCACATTCAGCCAGGCAGAAAAGTCGGTGCTGGGGACCACCCACTATCAGGTCGGGGCCAAGCTTCTGAAACAATGGCGCTTTCCCCGGCGTGTCATCACGCAGGTCCTGTTTCACCATGCGCCCTGGTACGACAAGGAAAACGAGAACCACACCATTCTGCTCTACCTGGCCAATGTCCTGGCCAAGATCACGGGCTACACCTGTCACCCGGAGGAGCAACCCCTGGACATCGGTTCGTTTGCTGCTTCACCGGAGGCGGAATACGTCTCCAAAAGCGGCTTCGACATCGAATTGACAAACCTCCAGAACCTGATTTCCCGCATTCGAGAGCACCTTCAGGAGGAGGCTGAAAACGTCCTGACTCTATTCGATTGACCTGAGGTTCTCTTCATTGACATGCCCCCCACGGTCCTTTACACTCCTGGCCTTTGATTCGGTCCGCAGTCTTGAAACCGGATTCGCCCGCAGGGTCGTTGCACCCGGCCGACGGCCGCTGCCCATGAATGTGTACAAGGAATGCCCGTGTCCCGTCTTAACCCACCCCACCCCGCCC
>Ga0272444_10000806_pt1 | contig 31778 bp, 30 predicted proteins | sample SSMForm13_FD_201033 | JGI IMG/M metagenome (GOLD analysis project Ga0272444, IMG submission 201033) | Marine sediment archaeal communities from Little Sippewissett salt marsh, Falmouth, MA, United States - SSM-Form-13 | ecosystem: Environmental > Aquatic > Marine > Wetlands > Sediment ...
ATCTGGCCATCATCCTCGACAGCGTCATCTACAGTGCGCCTGTGATCGACGACAGCATCGTACAGATCGCGCGGACGGAAGGATGGCGAGGGGTGCAGGACAAGACGAGCATCTCGGGAATCCGCGAGCAGGAGGATGCGCGGATTCTGGCCGTCGTCCTTCGAGCTGGAGCCCTCCCCGTGTCGATCCGGATCGCCGACGAGGAGACGGTTGGGCCGAGCCTCGGGGCGGACTCGATTCGACGGGGAGTGATGACGATCGCCATCGGCTTCGTCCTCATCCTCATCTACATGTTCGCCTTCTATCGCGTACTCGGTTCCGTGGCGAACCTCGCCCTGATCCTGAACATGCTGATCGTCTTCGGTTCGCTCGTGCTTTTCCGGGCCGTCCTGACCCTGCCGGGCATCGCCGGCATCATCCTTACGATCGGCATGACCGTCGATGCCAACGTGATCATCTTCGAGCGGATCAAAGAGGAGCGGCGGACAGGCAAGTCCCCGCTCGCCGCCGTCCGATCGGGCTTCGAGAAGTCGCTGTCGACGCTGCTCGATGCCAACGTCACGACCCTGATCACGGCGCTGATTCTTCTTCTGCTTGGGACCGGTCCGATTCGCGGCTTCGCGATCACGTTAGGAATCGGCGTCGTGGGCAGCCTGTTCTGCGCGCTTGTCGCCAGCCGGATGCTTCTCGAGAAGGCCGGTTTCGCGGAGTTCATCCCCGTGCGGGTTGCACAGGCACAGGACGCATAGCGGCGGAAGTAAGGCTGGGACCGCGAGATCACAGGTTGTTGATTGCGGGCGTCCATCTGCCGTTGCGTCCCGAAGTAGCAGGTCATCGCGCTACGAAGATCGCGTGGCAACAAGGATGAGCCGCAGTAGCCCGTCCCCGGCAGAGAGCTCTCCGCTCTTGATTTGCACGTCGAGAGAGATGCCCGCTTGGAGCGCGTTCGACAGGCTTCCGAGGGTGTGGTGCTTGGCCTGATCGGTCAGCCTCTTGCACATCCAGTCTGGAAGCCCGAGCGCGTCTGAAAGCCTTCTTCTTGGTCCCTCTCCATCGAGCACGACGCGGACCATGGCTAGGCGGGCCAGGTGACGGATCGCCCCACCGAGCATTCTGCCAGGGTCGTCGCGGAGTTCATTCAAGGCGCCCAGTGCGCCGGCCAAGTCTCGCTCTCCGAGGTGGTCGAAGAACGGGTACACAGTCCGCTCTGCGCTCGGGTAGACCATGCGATCGACGGTGTCTCCTGTGAGCGTTCCCTCCACTCCGAACGATCGTAGTTTCTGTGCCTCCTGGGCGATGCCGAGAAGGTCCCCTCCGTTGCGGAAGACGAGACGACGAACTGCGTCGGGCGATGCCTCGATTCCGATTGCCGACAGAACCTCGCGGGCCGACGTTGCCACGCTTCGGCCGCGCGGCGGCGGAAGCGAGACAACGGCCGCTCTCGCCTTGCACGCCTTGAGGATCAGGTTCGTGGCCTTCATCTCGCGGGCCACGAGCGTGGTGAACGTGCCTTCCGGGATCTCTCCCTCGATCGCGCGGACGAATCTCTTGGCCGCTTTGATCCGTTCCGACTGACGGACGATGAAGTGCCGACCGAGCCCGAAGAGCGACGAGGAGCGAAGCTCGATCTCGAAGGAGGGTGGGTCAAGCTCGTCGCCGAACAGGACGCGACGCTCGATCGCCGGATCGGTCTCGCGCAAGGCTGCATCTCGCTCGGCGAGCGCGCGTTCACAGCGGAACGTGTCTCCGACCAGCAGGATCATCTGGGACTCGCTCATGACCGTCTCCCGGGGTGGATTCGTCGAACATGGTAGTGGGAGGCGGAGGCGCCGGCAACGGGAAGCGCAGCCGCGGGGACCTGCTAGGAGGCTTGCCCGCGCCGCGGAGTCCGCTTCGCCGGGTCGCGGCGCATCGATAGGCCGATTCGCTTTCGCTCGATGTCGACCTCGATGACGGTGACGGTCACCCGCTGGCCCACCCGGACGACGGACGATGGATGCTCGACATAGCGATCGGCGAGCTGACTGACGTGCACGAGCCCATCCTGATGAACGCCGATGTCGACGAACGCGCCGAAGTCGACGACGTTGGTCACGATCCCCGGAAGCTCCATTCCGGCGGCGAGATCCTCGATCTTCTGCACGTCCTCAGAGAAGGAGAAGGTCTCGAAGGACTCCCGCGGATCACGCCCCGGCTTGGCGAGTTCGGCGAGGATGTCGGTCAGCGTCGGAAGGCCGACATCTCCGGTGACGTAGCGCTCAAGGTCGATCTGGTCGCGAAGCGCCTCGTCGCGCATCAGATCCGCGACGGCGCACCCGAGGTCGGTCGCCATTCGACGGACGATCCTGTAGCTCTCCGGGTGGACCGCGCTCGCATCGAGCGGATCCTCGCCGTCGCGAATCCGCAAGAATCCGGCCGCCTGCTCGTACGCCTTCGGACCGAGTCGGGGCACCTTCTTCAGCTCTCGACGACTGCGGAACGGGCCGTGTTCGTCCCGATAGGTGACAACGTTCTCGGCCAGTTTCGGGCCGAGCCCGGAGACGTGTGACAAGAGCGGGACGCTCGCCGTGTTCGCCTCGACCCCGACTGCGTTGACGCAGTGTTCGACGACATCGTCCAACGCTTCGCGGAGCAGAGCCGAATCGACGTCGTGTTGGTATTGGCCGACACCGATTGACTTCGGGTCGATCTTTACCAGCTCGGCGAGCGGATCCATCAGCCGGCGTCCGATCGAGACGGCGCCACGGACTGTGATGTCCTGATCCGGAAGCTCGCGCCGCGCGATCTCCGATGCCGAATAGATCGACGCGCCGGACTCGTTGACCAAGACCACGGGGACGTTCTTGGCAAGCTCGAGGGTCCTCACGAGCGCCTCCGTCTCCCTGCCGGCGGTTCCGTTGCCGATCGCGATCGCCTCGACCGCATACGTACGGACGAGATCGGCGATCGTCTGGCCGGCGAGTGCCCGCTCCCGCTCCGAGCCAGCGATCTGGATGACGGTTTGCGTCAGGAGCTGCCCCTGGGCGTCGAGAGCGACGACCTTGCAGCCAGTTCGGAATCCCGGATCGATCGCGAGAACGCGCTTCTGCCCCAGTGGTGGGGCCATCAGCAGCTCCTGCAGATTCGCGGTGAAAACCCTGGCCGCCTCCTCGTCCGCACGCTCCTTCATCCGAGCGCGGAACTCGTTCTCGATCGACGGGGCCATCAACCGCCTGTAGCCATCCTCGACGGCCTCCGCGACCTGATCGGCGGCCGCGCTCGAACCGCGAACGAACCGACGCTTCAACATGGAGACCGCGGTCTCTTCGTCGGGGCGGGCCGAAAGGCGAAGCACCCTCTCCCGCTCGGCTCGGAGGATGGCGTGGATCCGGTGGCCGGGCGCCTTGGCCAAGGGCTCCTGCCACTCGAAGTAATCTCGATACGTCGAACCGTCTTCTCGCTTCTCTTCGACGACGCGGGTCCGTAGGACACCGTGCTTCTCGAACAGCACCCGAATCTCTCCACGGGCCTCGGCCGATTCGTTGACCGTCTCGGCCAGAATGTCGCGTGCACCGGCGAGCGCGGCTGGGACATCGTCAACGCCGTTCTCCGGGTCGACGAAGCCTTGAGCTTCGCGAAGTGGATCGGTCGACGTGTTCTGTGCTAGCAGTATCTCCGCGAGCGGCTCGAGCCCCCGCTCGCGGGCGATCGTCGCTCGTGTCCGGCGCTTCGGTCGGTAGGGGAGGTACAGGTCCTCGAGTTCCGCCAGCGTCTCGGCGCCGTCGATTGCCGCCTTCAACTCGTCGGTGAGGAGTTCGCGTTCGGTCAGTGACGCGAGGATGGCGTCTCGCCGCTCGCTAAGCTGCCGGAGCTGTTCGAGACGGTCGCGGATCGAGCCGATCGCGACCTCGTCGAGCGAGCCGGTCCGCTCTTTCCGGTAGCGAGCGATGAACGGGATCGTCGCGCCGTCATCGAGCAGCGCGGCTGTTGCCTCGACCTGGCGAGGCGAGAGTGTAAGATCCGCCGCGATCCGTCTGCAGTACTCGTTTCGCATCCGTCGATCCTTCCGTCGCGAAGTGGCCAGACCGTACGAGGACAGAGAGTCATCGTCAAGGAACTTACGACGGTTACCTGGAGAGGTTGGATTTGGAGACCGCGACACGACAGTTTGACGTTATGACGTCGTGACGCTACAGTGCTATGCGACGTGAGCCGTGTGACCAAGCGATCGACGATCTACTTCGACCCGGAGCTTCACAAGGCCTTGCGACTGAAGGCCGCGAGTACCGAGCGCTCCGTCTCCGATCTCGTCAACGACGCGGTCCGGCGTGCCCTGCGCGAGGACCAGGAGGATTTGGCTGCGTTCGGCGATCGTGCCGCGGAGCCGGCGATCAGCTACGAAGCGCTGCTCGATGACCTCAAGGCGCATGGTAGGCTGTAGCCTGCTCTTCAAGCGCTCGGTCGCGAAGGATCTGCGGAGCATTCCGAAGAAAGATGTCCGGCGGATCCTGAGCCGGATCGAGGCGCTGAGTGAGGACCCTCGCCCGCGCGGATCTGAGAAACTCACCGATCAGGAGCGGTATCGAATCCGCCAGGGTGCCTATCGAATCTTGTACGAGATCCACGACAAGGTCCTCGTGATCGTCGTTGTGAAGGTCGCGAAGCGGAGTAACGCGCACGACTCGTGAGTTCGGTCGTCGCATCACACGACTGAGATGACGTATGTGTCTCCACCATCGCGGCAGACCTCGCGAGAAGGCTGCCGAGCTACTCGCCGCCCCCACAAAGCCATCTCAAGCACATGCCAGACAACGTAGAACAGGCCTTCACACACGGACCACCGAAACTGCCGTTTCCCAATGCGGTTAGTGATCTCGGATTTGTACTCGATGACTTCGCCTATCGCCTCCATGACTGCCTGGGTCATCTGAGGATGGGCGCCGACTTCGGGATGCTGACCTCTCGCGACCTGGTAGCGCTCGCATCCAGCGTAGAGCGTGGAAGCCAGGTAATGCAAGTAGCGGCATCCAGAGAGAGCTGAGTCCCCAGCTACATACTGCAACGGCAAGAGGGATTTGCGACCAACTAGTGGCTGCTCCTTGGATCTGGTTCAAAGCAAACGCAAGTGCAGCGCCAGTGGCAGCCAGTAGGAAATAGGTGTGCTTCCGTTGCGTGTCCAGCAGAGTCCTGTATGACTCCCGTTCCATGTCATCCATCTTCCACCTTCTCGCATGGATCTGAGATGTTATGCAGTCTCGGAATGGCCGTGTGTCACCAGCAAGTCAGTCCTGCTACTGAGCCGCCTGGAGAACGCCAGAGGCGTTCTCCAACGAACAGAACCGCAAGGCTCTGTTCGCAGTCGACAATGCTGGACTGATGCGCTATACCTTCCCCATCGTGAATCGAGTCACTGTCTACACCGACGGCGCGTGCAGCGGGAATCCGGGCCCGGGCGGCTGGGGCGCGATCCTCGTCTCCGGAGCGCATCGCAAGGAGATCGCCGGCGGAGATCCGGCGACGACGAACAACCGGATGGAGCTGACCGCGGCGATCGAGGCGCTTCGCGCGCTGAACGGGAAGTCGTCGGTCGATCTGTTCACCGATTCGACCTACGTGAAGAAGGGGATCACCGAGTGGATCGGGTCGTGGAAGGCGAACGGCTGGAGGCGACGGAGCGGGAAACGCTGGCTCCCGGTGAAGAACGAGGACCTGTGGCGGGCGCTCGATGAGCTGGTTGCCGGACACCACGTGACCTTTCACTGGGTTGAGGGGCACGCCGGCCATCCGGAAAACGAGCGGGCCGACGAACTGGCTCGCGGCGCGATTCCCGGGAACTGAAAGGGATCCCATGACGACCGTCTTCAGCACCACATCGCTTTACGAGGACCAAGCGGACCGTCTCCGAGCGGCCGGTCACCGCCTGAGTCTGCCTGAGTCGGTCGGGCCGATCGGTCGCGAAGACCTCCTCCGCGGCGTCTCGGACGCCGAGGCGCTCGTCTGTCTGCTCACCGACCGGATCGACGAGGAGGCCCTGAGCGCCGGACGCTCGCTGAAGGTTGTCGCCAACGTGGCCGTCGGCTACGAGAACATCGACATCGAAGCGGCTCGCGAACTCGGGATCCTCGTGACCAACACGCCCGACGTCCTGACCGAGGCGACCGCGGACCTCACGTTCGCGCTGCTCCTCGCCGCCGCCCGGCGGATCACCGAAGCGGATCAGGCCGTTCGCGAGGGGCGGTTCCCCGTGTGGAGCCTCGATCAGCCGCTTCTCGGCATGGACGTCCGCGGGAAGACGCTCGGCGTCGTCGGGATGGGACGAATTGGGGCCGCTGTCGCCCGCCGCGGACGTCTCGGCTTTGGGATGCGCATCCTCTATCACAACCGGACGCGGAACGAGGCCGCCAAGTGCGAGCTTGACGCGGAATACGTCTCGTTCGATCGCCTCCTTGCCGACAGCGATTTCATCTCCGTCCACGTTCCCAAGACGGCGGAGACCCACCACCTGTTCGACGCGGACGCGTTCGCGCGCATGAAGTCGACGGCGATCCTGATCAACGCCGCGCGTGGATCGGTCGTGGACGAAGCGGCGCTCGCCGACGCGCTCGAAGCGAGCGTCATCGCGGGCGCGGGGCTCGACGTCTACGAAGACGAGCCGACCGTTCACCCGAAGCTGCTTGGGCTGACCGAACGCGTCGTTCTTGCCCCCCACCTCGGCAGCGCGACCCGCGAGACGCGGCATAGGATGGTGGAGCTGGCAGTCGACAACGTCCTGGCCGTCCTCGGCGGGCGAGCTCCGATCACGCCCGTCAACTAGAAACAGCCGAGCTGGCAGGGCGCAATGCGGACCTCGAGCGTGTCGCACGCGCAGCCGATGAGGAAGCGGGGCAGTGCCTCCTCTTCGGCGATTTGCCACGCCGTCGCACACGGGAGGAACCCGTCGATCAGCGCGGCGCGGATCTGGTCCTCGATGGATTCGGTGATCTTGGGAAGCGCGCGAACCAACCGCTTCTCTCCAAGATCCTCGAAGCCGAACAGGCCGAGCTGGCAGCGCGAGATTCGAGCGTCCACATCGTCGGCCGCCTGGCGGACGTTCGATGGTGAGAGATCCAGCTTGGAGGCGAGGTCGAACGCGCGCTTGCAGGGAAGCCGCCCGTCGAGCAAGGACTCATGAATCGCGTCTTCTACTTCCTTCATTCGCATCACCCGCCGCAGGGTACCGATTCGAGTTCCGGCGTGCGAGTGCGGGATGAGGCGAGGGCGAGCTTCGGATACTCTCTCGCGCCGCACATCGCGGGCATCGGAATGGGGGACGCATGCTGCTTTGGATCGGATTCTCGCTGTCGGTTGTTCTTCTTCTGTTCGTTTCGCGGCGCAACCTGGCGCTCGGGATGGCGGTTGCCGCTGCGGTCCTCGCGGCGTTTACGCTCTCGCCCGCATCGTTCGGAGAGGCGCTTTGGGTCACGATCTCCGACCCGTCGGTCCTCCTGCTTGCACTGATCGTCGGTCTCATCCCGTTGATCGGCGGAGCGATGGAGACGTCGGGAGAGATGGAACGGCTCGTGTCGAACCTGAGGATCGGCGTCCGCGCGTTTCTGGCGTTTGCGCCGGCACTGCTCGGGATGCTCCCGATGCCGGGTGGCGCGCTCTTATCGGCGCCGTTGATCGAGCGCGGCGCGGGACACACGGCGCCGGACGTCAAGGCGGCGGCCAACGTCTGGTTTCGCCACGCGCTCCTGCTGATCTACCCACTCGGTCCGGCGTTGATCGCCTCGGCCAAGATCGCCGACCTCGACGTGTACGCCGCCATTCCGTACCTGATCCCTGCGTTCCTACTGACGATCGGCACGGGGTACCTGTTTCTCCTCCGGCGGGCGAGCGGGCGGCTCTCGCAGAGCGGCGCGTTCTCCCTCGCGGGACTCCTCGTTCCGCTGGGCATCATCCTCGCTGCCCCGCTGCTCGATTTGCTGTTGAAGGGGACCGTCAACCTCCCGGTCGCCGAGATCGGGACGAGCGTCGGCGTCTTCGTCAGCCTCGTTGCCGCGATGGCGGTGGGCCGAGTGAAGCTTCGACAGCTCGGTGCGATCGCCCGACGGATGACGCCGTGGAAGTACACGCTGATCGTGTTGGCGATGTTCGCGTTCCTGAACGTGTTCACGTCCTCCGGCGTGCCGGAGAGGATCGGCGCGATGACGCTGCCGCCGGTGATTCTGTGCGTGGTGATCGGGGCCGTGCTCGGGCTGATCACCGGCCGGATCCAGGCGCCGATGTCGATCGTGGTTCCGATCTACGTGTCGACCTACGGTGCGATGTCGGCTCCGCTGTTCGCGCTGACCTATTTTGCCGTCTACCTTGGCTACATCCTGACGCCGATCCACCCGTGTATCTCAGTCTCCGTCGAGTACTTCAAGACATCGATGGGTCCGTTCCTGCAACGGTTGGCGGCGCCGGCGGCGATCGGCCTGATCGCCGCGCTCGTGGTAGGGCTACTCGCCTTCTGAGGCGTCCAGGGGACTGACGTAGAGGGTCTGGGTCGGATACGCGAACTCGATGCCCTGCTCCTCGAACGCTCGCATGATCGCCAGGTTGATCGTCTGTTGCCGGTCCATGTAGGCGTTGTAGTCTGGGAGGAGCACGTAGTAGACGGCCTCGAAGTCGAGTGAAGAGTCACCGAACGACTTGAAGTGGCAGCGGTCGAACCGCACGTCCGGCTGAGCCTCGATGATCTCTCGAATCGTCGTGGGAATGCCCTCGACCACCTGCGGCGCCGTTTGGTAGATGACGCCGAACGAGAAGGCGATCCTCCGTTCGAACATCCGCTTGTAGTTGCGCACGCGGCTGTCGAGGAGATCGCTGTTCGAGAAGACGATCTGTTCGCCGGAGAGGCTGCGGACGCGCGTCGTCTTCAGTCCGACCTTCTCGACCGTTCCCATCAGCTCTCCGACGATGATGAAGTCCCCGATCACGAACGGCTTGTCGACGAGGATCGACAACGAGGCGAACAGGTCCTTGAGAATGTTCTGCACGGCAAGTGCGACCGCGATCCCGCTGATTCCGAGGCCGGTGATCAGGCCCGTGATGTTTACCCCGAGATTGTCGAGCCCGACGAGGACGATGATCGCCCAGATGGCGACCTTGGCGATGAATCCGAACGCGGTGAGCGACGTCGCCGCCGCGGCGTCGGTTTCGAGCCTTCGGCGTGCGGAGCGGCGGATCCAGAAGGTGACGATCCCGTCTCCCCAGAAGCCGGCTTGCAGGAGAAGGGCGATGATGAAGAGCGCCTGCAGCACGCGATCGGCGACCGCCGGAAGCTCGAGGATCAGCGATCCTGCATACAGCGAGACGACAAAGACGAACAGGAACTTCGTCTTCGCCAGCAGCTCGACGATCAGGTCGTCGAACCGTCCTGCCGTCTTGGCGGCGATCCGCCTGAGCCTTCGGACGACGATTCGCAAGAGGACGCGAAGCACCAGCCCGACGAACAGGATCACGGCGAGGGTCAGGAACCATCGCCAGATCTCGTTGTTGTAGAACGTCGACGTCAGAAAACTCATGCTTCCTCGCTTCGCCCCAGGTTGGGGACCTCTACAGCAGGCTCGTTCGAGTAGCGTATCCGACGCTCCACGAGCCGATCAAGCTGGCCCCTCGTATTGCGCGAAGAGGTCAGGCGTCCTCTTCGGTGCGGAGATGCCGCCCGGATCGATCCCCCGGCTGATTCGGTTCGGCGTGCGCGCTGTCCGGCCATCGGGTTGGCGGCTGGATCGAGCGCCAAGGCCGGAGGAACGTACGATCGGAACATGAAGAAAGTCGACGTGATCGTCTTTGCTTCCGATCTCCACGATCGAGGATCGCTCGCAGCTCTGAAGAAAGATCTACTGAGCCGGATTCGCGCTGCCGCCGGGTTCGAGATTGTCGAGACGAAGCATCCTTCGCCCGATCGATTGGCGGCCGTTCTCGTCCTGACCGGAGGAGTCGAGCGTGAGGTGCTCAAGATGATTGCGAGACTTCCCGCTCCCGCTCTTCTGATTGCGCATCCGGGGCACAACTCGCTGCCGGCCTCCCTCGAAGTCCTCGCACGGATTCGCCAGGACGGTGGGGAAGGGCAGATCCTGTTCGGTCCCCCGGAGACGCTCGCGGCAGAGTTGAGCCGGGAGATCGCGATCTCCGAAGCGTGGGACACCCTGAGGTTCAGTCGTGTCGGACTGATCGGCGAGCCTTCCGATTGGCTTGTCGCAAGCGACGTCGATCGCGCGTTTCTCAAGGGGCGGCTCTCGATCGAACTGGTGGAGATCGGGATCGATGATCTGATCGTTCGAATCGAGGGCGAAATCGGTTCGAAACGAACGATTGGCGCGTTCATGCGAAAGGCGGAAGAGGTTGTGGAGCCAGATGGGACGGCCCTGCGAGGAGCGGCCGCGATCTACAAGGGCCTCCGCAGTCTCGTCGATGAGCACCGCCTCTCCGCGTGCACCGTCCGCTGTTTCGATCTGGTCGAGCGGCTCGAGAACACCGGCTGCTATGCGCTCTCCCGCTTGAACGACGAGGGCGTCCCCGCCGGTTGCGAAGGGGATCTTCAGTCCCTGTTCTCCCTCTACACCGCGTACCTGCTGACTGGGGAACCTGCGTTTATGGGAAACATCGCGTCCGTCGAGCCGGACGAGCGCGTCATCGGGATTGCCCACTGCACGTGCCCGGTGTCGATGACGGCGACGTACACGATCCGCAGTCACTTCGAGACCGATCTAGGCGTAGGCATTGCCGGGACGATGCCCACCGGCGATGGCACGATTCTCAGGCTCGGCGGGGAGCGCCTCGACCATCTGTTCGTTCGCGAAGGGCGGATCGAGAAGAGCGCGATCCGCGATGACCTGTGTCGGACCCAGGTTCGAATTCGCTGCGACGATCCGATTGAGGATCTCCTGAACGCGCCGCTCGGCAACCATCACATCCTTCTCGCCGGACGGCATCGCGAGACGATCGAGCGGTTCTTCCACCGCCACCTCTCTTCCTAGCATCCAATGCTCGTTGAGCCTGCGGATTCCACTCGTGGGTTGACTTGACGGCCTCTGCTATCGAGAGGTGGCGACCGGTGTCTGAGTTCGTCGCGTTGCCTCGTGTCGTCGGCCTTCGTTGTTCCGTTTCGGCTGAGTGGCTACCATCCTCCGATTCGGAGGTGAGCAATCCATGCCAGAACGGAAGATGCAGATCACGGCCGACAATGACTCACGACGCCCGCACTACTCGAACCTTGCGATGATCTCCCATCGAAAAGAAGAGTTCGTCATCGACTTTCTCTTCGTCGATCCGCAGCCGCAGGAGTCCAAGGAAGGCCGAGCGATGCTCGCGTCGCGCATTGCCCTCAATCCGGGCCATATGAAGCGCCTGTATCAGGCGATCGGGGAGAACATTCAGCGCTACGAAAAGAACTTCGGCAACATCGTCCTGCCGCCTACGCTGAAGTAGCGCGCTTCGGAGACTGAGGTGTTCGACGTCGCGGACTTCGCGGAACTGAGAGCCGGGGTCATCCGGTCGATTCTCGTCCGGCGCCTGACGCTTGGCGTGTTCACGGCCGTCGCGCTGGCGGTGCTGATCGCGACCCGCTTCAAGTACCTCAACCCGGTGATGTACGCGCCGGTGGTCTGGTTCGCTCTGACGTTTCCATTCAAGTTGCTGATCGGTCGACAGCGGACCGCGCGCGGACTCCATCGCGTACACGTCGGGTTCTTCCTCGTTGAGATCGCTCTGATCACAATGCTCGTCCACATGGTGGGGGGGAGCGAGTGGATCGGCAACGTGTTTTACCTGTTCACCGTGATCTACGCGAACGCTTTTCTTCCGCCACTTCACGGGGCCTGGGTCACCGGAGCGGTCGTCGCGTTTTACGCTGGCCTCGTCCTGCTTGAGTATGCCGGTGTCATCCCGCACCGGTCCTTGACGCCCGTCTTTGGAGATCCTGCACGCAGTCTCACCTACAATGTGGCGACGATTCTCGCTGGGACGGCAGGTGTCTACGCTGTCGTGGCGTTCACGGTGAGAACGTTCAACGGAATCTACGCGCGTAAGAACCGGGCGCTGGCCGCGCGCGAGCGAGATCTCGCCGAGATGTCGAGACGTCTGCTCACCGCGCAAGACGAGGAACGTCGCCGCATCTCCCGAAACCTACACGACGGGCTGATCCAGTCGCTCGCCGCCGTGAAACTTCACCTGAGCCCGGTCAAGGATCGAATTGGCGAGGACGTACATCGCGACGTGACCGGAATGCTTGACGAAGCGATCGGCCAGACCCGGACGCTCGCCTACTCGATCCGTCCGCCGCTCCTCGACGATCTCGGTCTCGTGCCCTCGTTGGAGCGGCTCGCCGAGACGGTCTCCGACGAGGCGGGGATCGAAATCAGCGTCCTCTCCGATCTGGACGGACGGCTCGACCTCTCCGTCGAGAGCTTGCTCTTCCATGTTGCCCAGGAGGCGCTCCAGAACGTCGTCCGACATGCACGGGCCGATCGGGTCGATGTGGCCCTTTCCAAGAGCCAGTGCGCGGCGCGGTTGTCGATTCGCGACGACGGGGTCGGCTTTCGTCCCGAGGAACCGCGCGGCCTCGGCCTCCGAGGAATCCAGGAGCGCCTCGACGTGAGTGGCGGTTCGATGACGATGGAGACGGCGCCGGGCCGAGGGACGCTGATGGTGGTGGAGGTGCCTCACGATGGCAATCCGCGTGGCGATCGTCGACGACCATAGATTGGTTCGCGAAGGGCTGTGCAGAGTGCTCGAAGCAGAGCCCGACATCGAGATCGTTGGCGCGTGCGGCGAGGGAGGCGAGGTTCCGGCGTTGGTCGCCGATCTCCGGCCGGACGTCCTCCTTCTCGATATCGCACTTCCCGATGCCGACGGACTCTCTCTGATCGAGGAGGCACGGCGCTGCTCGCCGGCCACGCGCGTGCTCATGCTGTCGATGCATTCGGAGTCGGAGTACGCGGCGGCCGCGGTCGAACGCGGAGCATGCGGTCTCGTCGGGAAGGCTGAATCCCCGGACGCTCTCCTGGGTGCGATTCGAGCGGTTGCCTCTGGTGTGAGGCTTCCGATCGAGGGGGCGCTCACCGCGCGCGAGCGCGAGGTTCTCGCCGCGATCACGGCAGGCCTTCCCAACGGCGAGATTGCCGAGAAGCTCGGCATTCGCGCGAAGACCGTGGAGGGTCACTGCGAGCGACTGATGGCCAAGCTTGACATGCACACGCGAGCCGGCTTGGTCGCCCACGGACGGCGACTCGGTCTGTAGCCTGCCGACTCGACCGGAACTGCGCGTGTGCTTCCGTGGGGCGATTGGTGCATCTACCCCGTTTCAATCGACTGGGAACGAGCCTACAATGAGCCACATGATGCCGACCCGGGTGGTGTTGGCGGATGATCATGTTCTCGTGCGATCGGGGATCAAAGCTCTGTTGACCTCTTCGGAGATCGACGTCGTCGCCGAAGCGAAGGACGGTCGCGAGCTGTTGGCCGCGGTGCGCGAGCACCGGCCAGACATCGCGCTTGTGGATCTGTCGATGCCGCTTCTTGACGGATTCGAGGCGATCCGCCGAATCCCATCCATGGCTCCGGAGACACGGGTCATCGTGCTCTCAATGCACCATGACGCGCGGTACGCCGACCGCGCGGGGCGCCTCGGCGCTTGGGCCTATCTGATGAAGGACGAAGCGCCCGAGCGTCTGATTGACGTCATTCAGCAGGTCGCGGGAGGACGTCGCTTGCTGGCGGCGAAGGAGGCCGTCGCTGAGAGGCTCTCTTCGCGCGAACGGGAGGTTCTGCAATTGATCGTCGAGGGGAAGAAGAACGCCGAGATCGCCCGCGTGATGAGACGGAGCGTGCACACGGTCCGCAACCATCGGGCGCGATTGATGCGCAAGCTCGGGGCGCGAAACGCCGCAGAGCTAGTCGCTGTCGCGGACACTCAAGGACTGATCTACCTGACTGCTCCAGGGAGGCCGACATGACCTCGACGCTGCTTGAGCGATACAGGCGAACGATCGAGGATGCCCTTCGACTTGCGTTTCGCGGTCAAACCAGACTCCACGAGATCATGCGCTACCATGTGGGGCTCATCGATCGGGATGGGCATCCGACCGCGTTCCTTGGCAAGCTCTTGCGCCCGACGCTGACGTTGTTCACGGCGGAGGAACTGGGAGGCGATGCTCTAACGGCGCTTCCCGCAGCGGTCGGACTGGAGTTGGTGCATGGGTTCTCGCTCATCCATGATGATGTGCAGGATCGCGACGAGACGCGACGCGGTCGCCCGGCGGTCTGGGCGCTGTGGGGTATCCCTGAGGCGATCAATGCTGGAGATCTGATGCAGGCCGTCGCGGTGCGTTGCGCGCTGGACGCGAGCGCGGAGGCCGCCAAGATTCTGCTCGAAGCGACCGTCGAGATGATCGAGGGCCAGTCAATGGATCTGGCGTTCGAGAAGCGGTTCGTGGCCCCGGCGGAGGTTCTTGCGATGGTCGACAAGAAGACCGGTGCCCTTTTCCGTTGTGCATTCGAGCTCGGCGGGTACTGCAGCGGCGCCGATGAGGAAGCGATGAAGCGGCTCGGGGCGATCGGACGCTGCGTCGGAAGAGCCTTCCAGATTCAGGACGACCTGCTTGGGATCTGGGGCGATGAAGAGGTGACGGGAAAACCGATTGGCTCGGACATCCGTCGGAAGAAGAAATCGTATCCCGTGGCGCTGGCTCACGCGAAGGCCGGTGCTGAAGATCGAGAGGAACTTGAACGACTCTACGCGACGGAGACCATGGAGGCGTCGGACGTTCGGTGGGTTGCGGCGCTGTTCGAGCGACTCGGCATTCGGGATGAAGGAAGAGACGCGGTGGGAGCTTATGTGTCCGAGGCGATCGACTCGATTGACGCGGTTTCGTTCTCCGCTAATGGGCGAGAGGCGCTGCACGCGCTGATCGAGTCGCTGTCGGGGAGGGAGAAGTGAGCCGGCCGGCGAAGCTCGATCTCGCGATGGCGCGCTATATGGTCTCCCGAAAGGCGCGTAGAGTTAAGCGTTTCCCGTTCGTGACGATGCTTGAGCCTCTAGAGGCCTGCAACCTCGCGTGTGTCGGGTGCGGCCGGGTTCGCGAGTACCGTGACGTGATGGACAGACGTCTCTCGGTTGAGGAGTGTCTTGACGCGGTGCGAGCTTCCGACGCACCGATCGTCTCGATCTCGGGAGGCGAGCCACTGCTTCACGAGCGGATCGGAGAGATCGCGCGCGCGATCTCGGAGGATCGGCGGTTCATCTACCTCTGCACCAACGGGTTGCTGCTTCGGGAGAAGCTCGACCTCTTCAAACCCTCTACGCGGCTCGCCTTCGTCGTGCATCTCGATGGGACAAAGGCGAAGCATGATCGCGTGACCGAGAGGTCCGGCACGTTTGAGGAGGCGACCGCCGGAATCCGCGAGGCGATCGCGCGAGGCTTCCGTGTTTGCACGAACACGACGCTCTTCCACGGATCGGACGTCGACGACCTCCATCACTTGTTCGCGGAGCTCACCGGGCTTGGCGTAGAGGGATTGATGGTCTCGCCAGGGTATGCGTACGAGGATGCGCCGGACCAGGAACTCTTCCTCCAGCGACAAGACTCGATTGACGTCTTCCGCCGAGTCCTTGACCCGTCGAATGGCTTCCCATTCTACAATAACCCGCTGTACCTTGATTTCCTCCGCGGCGAGAGCGTCTACGACTGTGCTGCGTGGACGACCCCGACCTTCACCGTTCAAGGGTGGAGAGTTCCCTGCTACACGATCGCAGACCGTCACACCGACGATCTGAGCGAACTCTTTCGGGAGGCCCTCTGGAAGGACTACGGGCCAGGGCGCGATCGGCGATGTGCCAACTGCATGATGCATTCCGCGTTTGAAGGGGCAAGCATCCTTCACGCGTTCTCTCACCCGACGAAGCTCCTGCGCCTGGGTCAAGGAGCGTGGTGCCGATGATCGTGGTGACGGCCTGTTACGCGATCGAGGCGCGGCGGATCGTGAACCGCGAGGGTGTACGGGTGGTTCGCACGGCGGTGGGAGAGAGCGCGCCGGAAGCCCTGGAGGGATTGCTCGGAGACGACGTGGCGTCACTCTCGGCCTTGGTGTCGACCGGCTTCTGCGGCGCGCTTCAAGCGGACTTGCGGATGGGGGATCTCGTGCTGGCTGACGTCGTCAGGCATCGTGGTGAGGAAATCCTCGTCTCGCCCCAACTTCTCGAGCGTGCGTGGAAAGCGCTCGATGCAGGAGGGTACGCCCCACGGACAGGGGCCTGTGTGAGCGTCGTTGAAGTTGCTGACGGTCCGAGGAAGCGAGCGCTCGCGGATGACGGAGCCCTGTCGGTTGACATGGAGAGCGGGCCGCTCGCCCGCTGGGCGCGGGAGCAGAAAGTCCCCTTTCTGTCTCTGCGCGTTGTTCTCGATCCGTTGGGGATGGATTTGCCGTTCTCGGCGAAGGGGTCTCTCGCTGGCTCGGTTCTTCGGCACCCGGTATGGTCGGTCCGTGTAGCACTGAGCGGGATGCTCGTCGGACGGACGCTCGGGCGAGCGCTAAACAACTTGATGTCCGTGCTGGAGGAGGGAGCATGACGCGACGAGTTCTTGTCGGAGGCGTGGCCATCGGTGGCGGAGAGCCCATTGTCGTTCAATCGATGACGAACACGAACACGGCGGACGTGGAGGTGACGGTCGCCCAGATCCGCCGCCTTGAAGAAGCGGGATGCGAGATCGTACGCGTTGCGGTTCCCGACTTCCCGGCGGCGGAGGCGCTACGTTCGATCAAGGCGCAGGTGTCGGCGCCCCTCGTGGCCGACATTCACTTCGATCATCGCTTGGCGCTTGCGTCGATCAAGGCCGGAGTCGACAAGCTTCGCCTCAATCCGGGGAACATCACCGACCCCGCTCGGATCGCAGAGGTTGCGGAGGCTGCGAAGGCTGCGGGGACTCCGATTCGCGTCGGCGCGAATTCCGGATCCCTCGCTGCGCCATATCTTGACGACAACGGACGGCCGACGGCCGAAGGAATGGTCCGGAGCGTACTTGACGAGATCAAGCTTCTTGAGCGGCATGGCATCGATCAGATCGTCGTCTCGCTCAAGGGGACCGGCGTGCGCATGACCATCGAGGCGAACCGCATGATCTCTCGCGAAACCGATTACCCCTTGCATATCGGGATTACTGAGGCGGGCATGCCATGGGAAGGGGCGATCCGATCGGCGGTCGGCCTAGGCACGCTCCTCGAAGAAGGCATCGGAGACACGCTCCGCGTCTCGCTCGCGGGCGACCCGGTCGAGGAGGTTCGCGTTGCCCACGAGATCTTGCGTGCGTTGGGGCTTCGAGCTCGCGGGATCGACTTGCATGTCTGTCCGACCTGCGGACGAACGGGCATAGACCTCGTGACCATCGCGGACCGCGTTCGACGGGAACTTGCAGATGTTGTCGACCCGGTCAAGGTTGCGCTGATGGGATGCGTCGTCAATGGACCTGGTGAGGTGAACGATGCCGAGGTTGGCTTGGTCGGTAGCGATGGGCAGGGAACGATCTACGTCGAGGGAAAGCCCGTCTTGGTCTCCGTCCCCGAAGACCAGCTTACCGACGCGATCGTCCGAACGGTGCGGGGGTACCTGCGCCGACAACGGAGGACCGATGAGTAGGGCGGCGGTCACGGCCGATGCGAGGCTTGCGAGTCGCGTGGATGTCGCTGTTCGATCCGCCGCCGAGCGCCTTCTCGATCTGCAGGACGAGGCTGGGTATTGGTGGGCCGAACTCGAATCGAACGTAACGATTACCGCCGAGCATCTCTTCCTTCGTTACATCCTGGGCAACTTTGATCGAGCGGAGGCGGAGGCCGCCGCAACGGGCATTCTCCAAAGGCAGCGTGACGATGGGACCTGGGCCAACTGGCATGACGGTCCGGGCGAGTTGTCGACGACGATCGAGGCGTATCTCGCGTTGAAGATGGCAGGCGTGCCGCCGAATGCGCCCGAGATGGCGAGGGCCAGAGCCTTCATCCTATCTCAAGGCGGGGTTGAGAACGTTCGCGTCTTCACCAAGATTTGGCTGGCGATGATGGGGGAGTGGGACTGGCGAGGTCTTCCGGTCTTGCCCGCCGAGCTTGTTCTCCTTCCACGTTGGTTCCCGATCAGCATCTACTCGTTCGGTTGCTGGGCAAGACAGACGATCGTCCCAATGTCGATCATCATGGATGCTCGTCCGGTCTTCCCTCTACCCGCGGGCGCTCGGATTGACGAACTGTTCGTCAGCGGACGCGAACAAGCCGATCTCTCAATCAGGCCTGCGAAGAGCTCCCGGCGATCACGAGCGTTCTTGATGCTCGATCGGCTCCTAAGGCTTCACGAGCTGTTGCCGTGGAAGCCGCTGCGACGCCGAGCACTACGGGTCGCCGAGCGGTGGGTGCTCGAACGGCAAGAGGCCGATGGATCGTGGGGCGGGATCCAGCCTCCGTGGGTTTACTCGCTAATCGCACTCAAGCTTCGCGGGCACTCGCTCGACGAAGGACCGCTTCATGATGGGTTCGCCGGCTTCTACGGCCCGACCGGCTTCGCGATCCGCGAAGGCGAGACCTTCCGGCTTCAGTCCTGCCTCTCCCCTGTCTGGGACACGGGACTCGCGTTGATGGGGCTTGAAGATGCCGGCGTGGAGGCGAACCATCCTGCGATTCTCAAGGGGGCCGAGTGGCTCCTCGGCGAGCAGATCTTCACCGGCGGAGACTGGCAGGTGCACTGTTCAGCGAGGCCCGGCGGCTGGGCATTCGAGTTCGCCAACGACATCTACCCCGACACCGACGACACGGCGGTCGTCATCATGGCTCTCCTCGAAACCGAGATCGACGAGGAGGCGAAACGCCGCGCCATCGATCGGGGACTCGAGTGGCTCGACGGGATGCAGAGTCGAAACGGCGGGTGGGGCGCATTCGATCGAAACAACACGCAAGAGTGGACGCGTCAGATCCCGTTCTGCGACTTCGGCGAAGTGATCGACCCGCCGTCGATCGACGTGACGGCGCACGTCGTGGAGTGTCTCGGTCGCTTGGGAAGGCGGATCGGAGATCCGGCTGTTGATCGTGCGCTGGCCTACCTGAGACGGAACCAAGAGCCGGACGGCGCCTGGGTCGGTCGATGGGGCGTCAATCTGACCTACGGGATCGGCGGGGTTCTCCCTGCGTTGGAAGCGATCGGCGAGGACATGTCCGCCCCCTACGTCGGGAGGGCCGTGACGTGGTTGTTGGAGCATCAGAACGACGATGGAGGATGGGGCGAGAAGATCGAAGGATATCACGATCCGGACTGGCGAGGACGTGGTCCGTCCACACCATCGCAGACAGGCTGGGCGCTGCTTGGGTTGATCGCGGCCGGAAGAGCGGAACACACGGCGACCGTTCGCGGGATCGAGTATCTGCTGCGGGCTCAGAACGCGGACGGTGGGTGGGACGAGGAAGCCTTCACCGGGACGGGCTTTCCGATGGACTTCATGATCCGCTACCACCTGTACCGCGACGTCTTCCCTTTGATGGCTCTCGGGCGGTTCCGACGTGCGATGGAGGAGGCCCGATGACGGCCTACATGCCTTGCTTCTTGAGGGTTCGGGCTCCGGCCTCACGCTCCATGGCTCCTCGACGAGGATTTGCGGAGGGCGCGGCATGATGGTTGTGATGGCCAAGATCCTTGGATTTTGCGGAGGGGTTCGCCGCGCGGTGCAGATGATCGAGACTGAGTTGGAGGAGCGCGGAACGTTCTACACGCTCGGTGCGATCGTGCACAACGCGCGCGTGGTCGATGACCTGGCGCGCAAGGGCGCGAAGGTGGTCGATGGGCTCGATGAGGTTCCCGACGGCGCGACGGTGGCGATTACGGCCCACGGGGCAGGCGAGGAGGTCTACGCCGAGATCGAGCGTCGCGGCCTCCGGCTGGTGGACACGACCTGCCCGATCGTCCGGAAGGCCCAGGAGACGGTCGCGCGGCTTGTCGAAGACGGGTTCGCCGTCATCCTGTACGGAGAAGCTGAGCACCCTGAGGTCCGTGGGATCTTGTCCTGGACGCGGGGCCGTGGCGTGGCGACGCAGTCTCCGGATGTCGAGATTCCGGAAGGGCGGGCCGGGATTGCCGTTATCTCGCAGACGACCAAGAACCCGGATCGCTTCGCCCGGTTCGCCGAGTCGGTGGTCAAACGGTTCACCGGGAAGGTCCCCGAGATCCGAATCGTTGACACGACCTGTCCGGAGACCGGACGGCGATACCAGGCGGCCCGGACGCTGGCGGAAGCGGTCGGCGTCTTGTTCGTCGTTGGAAGCCGCACGTCGGCAAACACGCGGAAGCTCGTCGAGACCTGCCGAGAGACCGGCGTGCCGACACACCACATCGAATCAGCAGACGAGATCGAAGACGGGTGGTTTGAGGGGCTCGATCGGGTCGGCGTCACTGCGGGAGCGTCGACTCCCGATGCGGTGATCGAGGAGGTCGTACAGAGATTGGGGCGATCCGGCGAGAAGATCCGAGCCGGATCCCGGCTGAGGGGGAGCCCCGAATGTTGAGGGGCGAGAGAAAGAGAATCATGCAGACACCAATCGAAGAGCGGGTAGGGATGAGGCTGTACCGAACCAGTATCCGGCGGACAGCGTCGGTCGCGCCGGAGTTCATCGACATCACCGACGAAGTGCTCGGTGCGGTGGAGGAGTCCACCGTTCAGGAGGGGGCGGTCACCGTCTTCTCTCGGCACACGACGGCGGCGGTGGTGATCAACGAGAACGAACCGCTCCTGCTGAGAGACATGGCGCGCTTCCTCGAAGGGGCAGCGCCGCGGCAAGCCGACTACCGTCACAACGACTTCGTCATCCGGACGGCGAACATGACCGAGGACGAGTGTCCGAACGGCCACTCGCACTGCCAGCACCTGTTCCTCGGCACGAGCGAGACGGTACCGATCGCCGACGGTCGTCCGCTGTTCGGCCGCTGGCAGCGCGTCTTCATGATCGAGCTCGATCGCCCGCGCGATCGGGAGATCGTGATCCAGGTTCAGGGATGGTAGACGCCTTCGCCTGTGCGGAGGCCTCCGCTTTCGCGGAGGATACGGCTTCGATCTCTGTTCCTCATGCATACGCTGCTTGCCTGCGTTTGGCACAGGAACACTATGAGAACTTCAGTGTCCTCTCCTGGCTGACGCCGAGATCTCTGAGGGCGCATCGCGCTGCGATCTACGCTTACTGCCGAACCGTCGATGACCTAGGAGACGAGGCGTCGGGGGACCGGCTCTCGCACCTCGATCGGTTCGAGGAGTCGTTGGATGAGTCGATGGCGGGCCGCGGGCGTGGTGCGGTCTTCACCGCTCTCGGCGAAACGATCGCCCGCTTCGACCTCCCGCGCGAGCCATTCGCGCGGCTGATCGAAGCGAATCGAATGGACCAGGAGATCTCGCGTTACCGGACGCTCTCCGACCTGGTCCGGTACTGCGAGCACTCGGCGAATCCTGTCGGTCGGCTCGTGCTGATGCTGCATGGATACCGGGACGCGGAACGGTTTGCGCTGTCCGATTTCACCTGCACGGCCCTTCAACTGGCCAACTTCTGGCAGGACGTGGCCCGAGACCGCGGCGCCGGACGGATCTATCTTCCGCAAGAGGAGATGGGCGATTTCGGCGTGACCGAGCAGGGCCTGGTGAGTTCGGAAGCGAGCGAGCAGCTGCGCAGCCTGATGCGGTTCCTGGTGGAGCGGACGCAAGAGATGTTCGCACGGGGTCAGCCGCTGATCGGCCGCGTGCGGGGCCGGCTGAAGGTCGAGCTCGCCCTTTTCTCTCGCGGAGGCCTAGCGGTCCTCGATGCGATCGCGGCGCAAGGGTATGACACCCTCCGCGCTCGTCCGACGATCTCGCCGCCACAGAAGCGGCGCTTGATCCTCTCGACGGCTTCCGGCGTCCTGTTTGGGAGGCGGGCGTGGATCTAGCCTCTGCCTATCGATCTTGCGCGCGCGTGGCACGGCGCGAAGCGCGCAACTTCTACTACGCGTTCTTGTCCTTGCCGAAGAGGCAGCGGCTGGCCGTCTACGCGCTCTACGCGTTCTGCCGGGAGGCGGATGATGTCGCGGATTCCGAAGCATCCTACGATGCTTCGGAAGCGCGCACGCCTGACAGCGCTAGAAGCGTCGTCAGGCGGGAATGCGTCGTTCACGCAGATTCGGGATCTGTTGAGGGCAGGCGCAAGCAGCTGGGGAGGATGCGGGAGCGGCTGGCGCGAGCGGCGGCGGGGGAGCCGGACGGCGGACCGGATCAGGCGCTGGCTGATGCCATCGATCGCTTTGGCGTCGATGCGGGGGACCTTGGCGATGTCCTCACCGGGATGGAGATCGATCTTACCCAGACGCGCGTCGAGACGTTCGACGCGCTCCGCAGCTACTGCTATCATGCTGCCTCTGCCGTCGGCCTGGCGACGCTGCCGATCTTGAACGCGGGAGTTCCTCCGACCGACGTGATGCGAGAGGCTGCGGTCGATCTTGGCCTCGGAATGCAGTTCGTCAACATCCTTCGCGACATTGCCGAGGACCTCGATCGCGACAGGATCTACCTGTCGACGGAGGAGATGGACGCATTTGGCGTGGACGAGGCAATGCTCAAGGGGCGGTCGATGACCGATGAGCTGGTGCGCTTTCTGTCGCAGCAGGCGGGCCGCGCCGAAGAGTACCTGACGCGTGGACGCCGTTTGCTGCCGCTGCTTCCGCGAAGCGGACGGCGCTGTCCGTGGCTTCTCGCTGAGCTGTATGGGCGGATCCTCTCTCGGATCAGGGCAGCCAACTACGATGTCTTCGGGGAACGGATGGGTTTGTCCAAGCGCAGGAAGATCCTGCTCTTGCTGAGGAGCTTGTGGAGATAGACGTGGGCGGACGAGTCGTCGTGGTCGGCGGAGGCTTCTCCGGGGTCGCGGCTGCATGTAGGCTCGCAGGGGACGGACATCGGCCGATCCTGTTCGAACGGTCAGGCCGACTCGGCGGGCGGGCGGCGTCCTTCCGCGATCCGGCCACCGGCGAGGTGGTCGATGACGGGCACCACGTCTCGATGCGCTGCTGTACGGCGACCCACGGGCTGCTGCAGCGAATCCGAGCGACGACGGCGATTCGTTATCAGTCGGAGATGTCGATTCCGATCTGGCATCCGGGAGGCCAGACGCGGATTCGTTCGGTTCCCTTGCTCCCGGGCGCTCTTCACGCAGCCCCGGCCTTGCTTGGCTATCGGGCGCTCTCTTTCGGCGAGCGGTTGCGTGCTTTGCATGCCGGCGCTGCGCTTCTCTTCCCCTCCCGATCGGACATCCCTCTTGGTAGATGGTTGCGCAGTCGGCGACAAGCCTCGCGTGCAATCTCCCGGCTGTGGGACCCGATCTGTATTGCGACCCTGAACGCACACGTCGATGACGTCAGCTTCCAGGCTGCGCGCAAGGTCTTTCGTAGCGGACTTCTCTCGCCCGGCGGTGGCGGCCTGGGCCTGTTCACGCGACCGCTCGATCACATCTTCGAGGCGACTCGCGAGTACATCGAATCCCACGGGGGCGAGGTTCGAACCGCGTCGCGGGTTCAGCGAATCCACGTCGAAGAAGGGCGGGTCTGCGCCGCTGAGCTGGCGACCGGTGAGACCGTCGAGACGTCGGCCGTCATTGCTGCGGTCCTTCCGACGGAGCTGGGAACCCTGCTTCGCGATCCGCTCCTCCGACGCACGATCGAGGCAGCGGAATACCTCACTTGGTCGCCGATCGTGAACGCTCACGTTTGGCTCGACCGATCGATCCTCGATGGTGACTTCTTCGTCGCTGTCGACAGCCCAATTCAAGCTGTCTTCAACGTCACGAAGCTGCACGCGCGGGCGGGGGACGATGGCTGTCACCTCGTGATCTCCCAGAGCGCGGCCGACCCTTGGATCGATCGCTCGCCCGACGACATCGCCGACGAACTCGTCGAAGCTCTCGCTGAGATCGCCCCTGCCGCTCGGGCGGCGCGGGTGGATCGGCGCGTTGTGATTAAGCATCGACGTGCGACCTTCGTGCCCGCTCCCGGTGTCGATGCCCTTCGGCCGCCCGCGAAAGCGCCGATCGACGGGCTCTACCTTGCTGGGGACTGGACAGCAACCGGCTGGCCGTCGACGATCGAAGGAGCTGTGCGCTCTGGCGTCACGGCTGCTGCTCGCGCGGAACCGACGCTGTAGAGAGCCCCTCAGGTTGGCGGAGAGATCTCGTATAGTGAGAATTATCTGCGTGATGCTTCGCACTTTGCGGGAACACCAAATCTCGCTATAATGCCGCCGCTTCAAATGAGGTGATCGGCATGGCGCAGACGATGACGGAGAAGATCCTCGCGGCGCATGTTCGCGAGGGGACCCTGGAACGAGGGCAGGAAGTCGGGATCCGAATCGACCAGTGCCTCACCCAAGACTCGACCGGGACGATGGCCTGGCTCGAGTTCGAGGCGCTCGGGATGGATCGCGTGAAAGCAGACCTGGTCGTTTCGTACTCCGACCACACGTCGCTCGGGTTCAAGGGAGAGTCGACCGACGACCACGTCTTTCTTCAGTCGATTGCGTCCCACTACGGGGCGAAGTTCTCCAAAAACGGGAACGGCGTGTGCCATCAGATTCAGTACGAGCGGTTCGGGATCCCCGGGAAGACCCTGATCGGATCGGACTCGCACACCCCGACCGGCGGCGGATTGGGCATGCTGGCGATCGGCGCCGGCGGTATGGACGTGGCGGTGGCGATGGGCGGCGGGCTGTTCTACCTGACTGTCCCGAAGATGATGAAGGTTGTGCTGACCGGCCGGTTGTCAGCCAACGTCTCCGCCAAGGATGTTGCCCTCGAAATCCTGCGCCGCATTTCCGTCAAGGGGGGCGTCGGCTACTTTCTCGAGTTTGCTGGCCCTGGCGTTGAAACGCTTAGCGTGCCGGAACGGGCGACGATCACCAACATGGGGACGGAGACAGGCGCTACCTCATCGATCTTCCCGTCCGACAACGTCACCCGGGAGTTCCTCCGGATGCAGAAGCGCGAGGACGACTGGACCGAGCTGCGGGCTGACGGCGACGCGATCTACGACAAGACGATCGAGATCGACCTCTCGGCCGTGAACCCGCTGGTTGCGATGCCTGGCATGCCGGACAACGTCTTCGACATCGAGGAAGTCGTCGGCACGAAGCTCGATCAGGTGTTCATCGGGTCGTGCACCAACGGCTCCTACTTCGACATCAAGATCGTCGCCGAGATGCTCAAGGGGAAGAAGATCTCGACCGACATCGACGTCATCGTCTCCCCCGGATCGCGGCAGTCGTGGGAGATGTTGATGGAGGACGGCAGCTTCCTCGAACTGACGAAGGCCGGCGTCCGGATGATCGAGCCCGGTTGCAACGCCTGCATCGGCATCGGGTTCGTACCGGGCAACGACCACCTGTCGCTTCGCACGGTGAACCGGAACTGGGCCGGTCGCGGAGGGAACAAGTTCGGCAAGCTGGCGCTCTGTGGACCGCAGGTCGCCGCCGCCTCGGCGCTGACGGGGACGATCGCCGACCCGCGTGAACTCCCCGCGGTTGAGGTCACCGTGGACCGCCTGACGGTCGACGACTACCTCATCCTCGACCCGCAGGGGGCCAAGGTCGAAATCCGTCGCAGTCCGAACATCGTAGAGCTGGGGAGCCAGTCGCCGCTCGAGCCGGTGCTCGAGGGCGAGGTGCTGCTCAAGGTCGGAGACGGTGTTTCCACCGACGCGATTCTGCCCGCCGGGCCTTTGACGCAACACCTGCGCTCGAACCTGCCGGAGATCTCGAAGTTCACCTTCTACTACGAGGACGAGACGTTCGCCCAGCGGGCGATCGATGCTGGCGGCGGCTTCCTCGTCGGTGGCGACAACTACGGCCAGGGATCGTCGCGCGAACACGCCGCGCTTGCACCGTGGAAACTCGGGATCAAGGCTGTCTTCGCCAAGGCGTTCGCGCGAATCCACCGGGCGAACCTGATCAACATGGGGATTCTGCCACTTCTTGCGGACACCGACGGAATCGATCAGGGCGATCGCCTCGAGATGGACGTGTCGAACCTTGAACGACGCGAGCTGACGCTGAAGAACGTCACGAAAGGGACCTCGCTGTCGGTGAAGCACGACCTATCTGATCGTGAGATCGAGATGATTCGCGCCGGGGGGCTGCTAGCGCACACGGCGAGGCAGTCTGCGTAGCCCGAAACAGATAGGCGAAGGGGCGCCGGTCGCCTCTTCGCCCTCCACGTCTCGTCTTGTGAGGCGCGCAGCAGGAGACACGCAATGGCCCGACTGAGAGACAGCAACCCGCTGAACACGCTGGAGAAGTGCGTTCAGGTCCTGACGTTGCTCTCCGAATCGGCGCAGCTTCAAGTTGCTGAGATCGCCGAGCGACTGAAGCTTCCCCGTAGCACGGCGTATCGCTACATCGCGGCGCTCCGGGCACATCACCTGGTCGAAGAGGCAGCGGACGGTTCTGGGTACTGCCTGGGGGCGAAGATCCTCGAGTTGGCCGCGACGATGTCGCCGCGACCGATTCGCGGTGTCGCTCTCCCGTACATGGAGCGGATTGCCCGCGAGACGGGTGAGACGGTCATTCTGTGCGGACTACGCGAGTACGAGGGAGTCTGCTTGGAGAAGGTCGACGGGCATCACGCCCTGCGGGTTTCCTACGAGCTGGGCGACACGTATCCGCTTCACGCCTCCGCCACCGGAAAGGCGATCTACGCTTACCTCACTCCGAAGGAACGGAAGACGATCACCGATCACGTCGGCCTGGACCGATTCACCGACTCGACCATCACCGATCCGGGCGCGCTGGAGCGAGAGGCGACCAAGATTTGTGAGGACGGCTACTCGGAGAGCGACGGAGAAGCAATCGTCGGAACACGTGGGATCGCGGCGCCGATCTTCTCGTTCGCAGGACGGATTGTCGCGTCGATCGGCGCGTCGGTCCCCAGCCACCGGGGCAAGGGAGAGAACCGTCAACGGATGATCGATCTCCTTGTCCAGGCTGCGCAGGACATCACACGAGAGATCGTGACGTAGGAAGCGAACAAGAGAAACGAGACTGGATTGACCCCAAAGGAGAGTGCGACGATGGGCAATCGGTACATCCCTGAACCGAAGGGCGGAGAAGCGATCACGAGGGGAAGCGACGGACTGAACGTCCCGGATCACCCGATCATCCCGTTCATTCGCGGGGACGGGACGGGCGTCGACATTACCCCGGTCATGATCAAGGTTGTTGACGCGGCGGTCGAGAAGGCTTTCGGCGGCGAGAAGGAAATCGAGTGGCTGAAGATCCTCGCTGGGGATGAGGCGATCGAAGTCAACCATCCCGAGCTGAGCGAGGACGAGATCGTCGCCATCGAGCCAGACGAGCGGCAGAAGCTGTACCTGCCGCAGGAGACCGTCGACGCGATCCACAAGTACCTGGTCGCCATCAAGGGTCCTCTGACCACGCCGGTCGGTGGCGGCATCCGCAGCCTCAACGTCACGCTACGCAAGCTCCTCGACCTGTACGTGTGTCTGCGTCCGGTTCGCTGGTTCGGGACGCCGGCACCGGTCAAGAGGCCGCAGGACTTCGATGTCGTCTTCTTCCGAGAGAACACGGAAGACGTCTACGCGGGAATCGAATGGAAGGCCGGTTCGGTGGAAGCGGACAAGGTCATCGCCTGGCTGAGCGACGAGATGGGCGTCGGCAACAAGATCCGCTTCACGAAGATGTGCGGCATCGGAGTGAAACCGATTTCCGAAGAGGGTACGAAGCGACTCGTTCGCGCTGCGATCGACTACGCGATCGCCAACGGTCGGAAGGTCGTCACCCTCGCCCACAAGGGGAACATCATGAAGTTCACCGAGGGCGCGTTCCGCGACTGGGGGTATGAGCTGGCGAAGGACGAGTACCCGCAGTTGATCTCCGAGACCGATGTGTTCGAGAAGCACGGCGGCACCGTCCCCGACGGCAAAATCATGATCAACGATCGGATTGCCGATCAGTTCTTCCAGCAGATGCTGCTTCGCCCGGACGAGTACGACGTGGTCGCCACGATGAACCTCAACGGCGACTACATGTCAGACGCGGCGGCGGCTCAGGTCGGCGGACTCGGCGTCGCCCCGGGAGCCAACATCAACTACGCCACCGGGATCGCGGTGTTCGAGGCGACGCACGGGACCGCGCCGAAACATGCCGGCAAGGACAAGGTCAATCCCGGCAGTCTGATCCTCTCGGCCGTCGAGATGCTTCGCTACCTCGGATGGCAGAAGGCGGCCGACCTGGTGCTGACAGGAATCCAGGGCGCCATCGACGCCAAGACCGTGACCTACGACCTCGAGCGCCAGGTGGAAGGAGCGACCCTTCTCTCCTGCTCGGCGTTCGGCGACGCGATCATCGACCATATGTGAGTGAGGAAGGATTGACATGGCACAGAAAGGCATACGCGAAGTCGACGCGAAACGTCTCCTCGCCAAAGCGGTGTCGGATCACGGTTCCGGCGGATTCCGTGTGGATGACCGTCTGGTCCTCGTCACGCCGGAGACGGATCTGGACGGACTCCCCAGCGCGCACCCGTGGCTGAAGGAAACTCCCCTCGTCTGTAAGCCGGATCAGTTATTTGGGAAGCGCGGGAAGAACAACCTTCTTCTCGTCGGCAAGTCGTTCGACGAGGCGAAAGCGTGGATCGGCGAGCGGATGAACGTGGAGACGACGATTCAGGGTGCGGGCGGTGAGACGACCGGTGTGCTGACCCACTTCCTGATCGAGCCGTTCGTGTCACACGACGTCGAGTACTACCTCGCGTTTACGTCGGGCCACGAGGCGGACAAGATCCATTTCTCGACCGAAGGTGGCGTCGATATCGAATCGGTGTGGGACACCGTGGTGACGATCGAGGTTCCAGTACTGGCGACGATCGACGACATAGACGTCGCTGGGGCGCTGCCCGACATCAAGGACAAGGATCAGGTCGTCGCCTTCATCAAGACGCTGTACCGGGTTTACGTCGACTATCACTTCACGACTCTCGAGTTCAACCCGATCACGCTCGTCGATGGGGCAATTGTCCCGCTGGATTGCGTCGCCAAGCTCGACGACACCGCGGCGTTTCAATGCGCTGAGCTGTGGGGCAAGATCGAGTTTCCGAAGGCGTTCGGCGTGGCTGCCACACCGGAGGAGGCGTACATCGCGTCGCTCGACGAGAAGACCGGTGCGAGCCTCAAGCTGACGATCCTCAATCCGGACGGCCGCGTCTGGCCGATGGTCGCCGGTGGCGGCGCCAGCGTCATCTACGCCGACACCGTCGTCGATCTTGGCTACGCGGAGGAACTCGCCTGCTACGGCGAATACTCGGGGAATCCGTCGACCGAGCTGACGAACGAGTACGCCAAGACGCTGCTCGATATGATGACCCGAACCCCCGATCCGCAGGGGCGCGAGAAGTACCTGTTGATCGGCGGCGGCATCGCCAACTTCACCGACGTCGCCAAGACGTTCACCGGGATCATCCAGGCGCTCAAGGCGTACAAGGACAAGCTCAAGGCCAACAAGGTCAAGATCTACGTTCGCCGAGGCGGCCCGAACTACGTCGAGGGCCTGGAGAACATGCGGCGGGTCGGAGAAGAGATCGGCGTTCCGATCGAGGTCTACGGACCCGAGACCCACATGACGCGCATCGTTTCGATGGCGCTTTCGGGAGGAAACTAATGGAAAGCTACGAACTCTTCTCTCGTGACACCAAGGCGTTCGTCTACGGCGCGCAGTTGAATGCGGTACAGCGGATGCTCGACTTCGACTACCTGTGCCGCAAGGACGAACCGAGTGTCCTCGCGATGATCACGCCCGAGCGCGGCGGGTTCGAGAAGTTCTTCTGGGGCACGCGTGAGATCACCATCCCGCGGCTCCGCTCGATCTCCGAGGCGGTCAGCAGGTTCCCACAGGCCGACGTGATGGTCAACTTCGCTTCCCAGCGCTCGGCATTTGACTCGACGATGGAGGCGCTCGGCACCGACACGATTCGCACGATCGCCGTCATCGCCGAGGGCGTGCCCGAGCGGCACGCACGCATCCTCAGCCAGACCGCCAAGGCGAAGGGCAAGTGGATCATCGGACCGGCGACCGTTGGTGGGATCAGGGCCGGCGCGTTCAAGATCGGCAACACCGCCGGGACGATGGACAACATCAAGATGTCCAAGCTCTACCGGCCCGGGTCGGTTGGCTTCGTCTCCGTTTCCGGCGGGATGTCCAACGAAGCGTACAACATTGTCTCGCGGACGACCGACGGCGTCTACGAGGGGATTGCGATCGGCGGCGACGCCCACCCCGGGGCCAGCCTGCTCGACCATCTGCTCCGCTACGAGCAGAACCCGGCGATCAAGATGCTCGTCTGTCTCGGCGAAGTCGGCGGCACCGCCGAACACGAGATCGCGGCCGCGGTCAAGGACGGTCGAATCACCAAGCCGCTCGTCATGTGGACCACCGGAACCTGTGCCAAGGTCCTCCCCGGCCAGGTTCAATTCGGTCACGCCGGCGCCAAGGCCGGTGGCGAGAACGAGACCGCCGACGCCAAGAACGCGGCGTTGCGTGAATCCGGCGTCGTCGTTCCGACCTCGTTCGACGACTATGCCGACGTGATCAAGGAGACGTACGATAAACTCGTCGCCGCGGGGACGATTGTGCCGGCCGAGGAGTTCGATCCGCCGCACGTGCCGATGGACTACAAGCAGGCGAAGGCCGAGGGATTGGTGCGCAAGCCGACCAACTTCATCTCGACCATCTGCGACGAGTCCGGTGACATGCACAACTACTGCGGTGTGCCGATTGTCGACGTGATCGAGCGAAAGTATGGCATCGGTGGGGTCATCGGGCTGTTGTGGTTCAAGAAGGAGATCCCGCAGTACGCGCGGGACTTCCTCGAGATGGTCATCCAGATCATCGCCGACCACGGCGCGGCCGTCTCTGGTGCACACAACACCATCGTCACCGCGCGGGCGGGCAAAGACCTGATCAGCTCGCTGGTCACCGGAATCCTGACCATCGGACCGCGGTTCGGGGGCGCCGTCAACGGCGCGGCCGAGCACTTCCTCTACGGGTTGCGCAACGAACTCGCCCCGCGTGAGTTCATCGCGGCCATGAAGGACAAGAACATCCGCATTCAGGGGATCGGCCACAAGCTGAAGACCCTGGAGAACCCGGACGTGCGCGTCGAGCTGATGAAGAACTTCGCCAAGGCGAACTTCAAGGACACGCCCGTCCTCAACTACGCCCTCAGCGTGGAAGCCGTCACGACGCAGAAGAAGTCGAATCTGATTCTGAACGTCGACGGCACAATCGGCGTGCTGCTGGTCGACCTGCTCAAGGAGCTTCAGTTCTCCGACGCCGAGATCGATCAGATGATCGCGATGGGGATGTTCAACGCCCTGTTTGTCCTCGGTCGCTCGATCGGCTTCATGGGCCACTACTTCGACCAGAACCGACTCCATCAGGGACTGTATCGGCACCCGCTCGATGACATCTTGTACGACGTTCCGGAACGGCCGGAAGTAGTCGGCTAGGTTCCGGAATGTCCTCGCAACAGCGTCGAGGGTCGGTCACCAGGACCGACCCTCTTCCTTTGTCAAGATGTCATCGTAGGAGAAGGGCGTCTCTCTCGATGCCATTCTCCTACGCGATGCGAAGCATCGGGCAGATGACCATCTTGTATGCGAAAATCGGAAAGCAGAACGGTACGTTCTGGTAAGCTGCCCGTAGGGCAGCCGACCGACGCCTGAGAAGGTCGGC
>Ga0272444_10000809_pt1 | contig 31704 bp, 30 predicted proteins | sample SSMForm13_FD_201033 | JGI IMG/M metagenome (GOLD analysis project Ga0272444, IMG submission 201033) | Marine sediment archaeal communities from Little Sippewissett salt marsh, Falmouth, MA, United States - SSM-Form-13 | ecosystem: Environmental > Aquatic > Marine > Wetlands > Sediment ...
CCACAATATATCTTGACGCTGTTTTCTGTTTTCAGTCAGGATGATGGTGAATTATTATTTTTTATTCTTGAATACTTCCGGTGGGGAAAATGTCAGCCAAAGACCGACATAGAGTTAAGTTAATAGAATACTTGGCAAATCCTAAAAATGATTTTATGTCGCGGGAAGATTTGGCGGTAAATATTTTAAAAGTCAAGCCGAGGACGCTTTACGCTCATTTTACCGGCGTGGATCTGGATGAAATCGAGGCTGAAGCTCACGAATTACGCCGAAAACGGTTTGCTTCTGAAATCGCCATGGTTGATAAAGCGCTGCTGAAAAACGCCCAGGAAAACGGAAACGCGGCGGAATGCAAGCTCGTTTATCAACGCCTGGAAGGTTGGAGTGAAAAGCAGATCAAGGAACACACCGGCAAAGACGGTGGTCCGATTGAACACGCAACCAAACTTGAGGTAGCCAAGGAATTATTGGATGAAGTCGCTGGAAGTACCAGACAGTTACCAGAATCTCCAGGAAAATCTGAAGGATAAGTGGTGGCGGCTCAATAATTTATACTGGATTATCGATCGTCACGGCAAACGGGTTAAATTCCGGTGCAACACAGCTCAAAAGTATTTATGGGATAACCGATGGTTTCTTAATATTATTCTTAAAGCCCGGCAGTTGGGATTTACGACATTTATTGATCTGAATTTACTTGATGATTGTCTGTTTTATCCCAATATTGAGTCCGGGATCTCGGCGCACACAAAAGACGACGCTGGGAAAATCTTTCGCCGGAAGGTGAAATATCCATACGATAACCTTCCTGATTGGATCAAGGAGCAACGGCCTTTGATCACTGATTCAAAAACAGAACTTGCCTTTAACAACAACAGTATTTTGTCTGTCGGTGTTTCTATGCGGTCAGGCACATTTCAAAATCTTCATGTCTCCGAATTCGGTAAATTATGCGCTCGTTTCCCTGAAAAAGCCAGGGAAGTAGTGGCTGGATCTCTTGAGACGGTTGTCCCTGGTGAAATAATCTATATCGAATCCACCGCCGAAGGAAAATACGGAAAGTTTTACGAATATTGCAAGATTGCCGAGGATATGAAGAAGGCTGGTATCCAGCTTTCCAAGATGGATTACAAGTTTTTCTTTTTCCCCTGGTATATGAACCCGGATAATATTGTCGATGATATTGACGATATGCCGATTCCAACGGATATGGGCGCCTATTTTGAGAAAATTGAGACGTCCGAAGGGACCGTCTTACAACCGCAACAGCGCTTCTGGTATCTGAAAAAACAATCGATTCTCGGGCTTGATATGAAACGGGAACATCCATCCACGCCGGATGAAGCGTTTGAAATGTCAGTTATGGGCTCGTATTTCGCAAATGAGTTTACCAAAGTCCGGAAGGACGGGCGTATTTGCAGTGTGCCGGCCGAGGATGGGGTTGTTGTTGATACATGGTGGGACCTGGGAATATCCAAAAACAATCAAATGGCTGTCTGGTTTTCCCAAACGGTTGGCCGGGAAGTGCATTTAATAAATTATTACGAGGCGGAAGATGAAAGCCTGCTGCATTTTTCCAATGTGATCGACGAATACGGCCAGAAATACGGCTATCGATACCGGAATCACCTGGCGCCTCACGATATTGAAGTCCGGGAGCTTGGGACCGGAAAGACAAGAAAGACGATCGCTGCGGAATACGGGTTGAATTTTCAGACAATTCCACGCTGCACAAGTAAGCAGGATTCCATTGAAGCTGCCCGGAAAATGCTCGGAGTCTGCTGGTTTGATGAAGAAAAATGCGCGGTCGGGGTTGAGCGCCTGGAGAATTACCGCCGGCAGTGGAATGAATCTCGGCAGGTTTACAGCTCAGAACCACTTCACGATGCGAATTCTAATGGCGCTGATGCGTTTCAGACCGGCGCCCTTGGCCAGAACTTTTTATACGGATCTCGTCGGGCGGTTGCCCATAATCCGGAAGATGTCAACGCACAAGGATGGACATGATGAAAAAATTTTACTTAATACTTGGGGTTTTTGTTTTTGCAATTACTTTTCTGTCTTATGCGATTTGTATGGCCGGATCGGTTACGAAGAAATGTACGGCAGAGAACCAATACACTACAGCTTTTCAGCCGGCAAGCCTGGCAACGCCTGGAAATAGCCCCCAAAATACAGGATATGGCCAGTTTAATGTATCGGTTTATGGCTATGGGACAGCTTTCACAAGCGGGAAAGTCAGCCTTTTAAAATCTTACGACGGAACGACTTATTATCAGGTTGTGGAATATACGAGCGCAACACAGGCCCAGCGATATGACTATGAGCCCGGGGTTTATTACAAGATCGGAGTGGACACCGGAGAATATGGATTCGGATCTTTTGATGTGAGGTTGAGTCAATAATCACTAAATAAGGCGTAATCATGCTTTCATTTACATCAAACGAGGAACTTCAAGCCCAGGAACAAGCCGAATACGACGAGCGGGAACGCCTGGAAAGCGGAGCGCTGTCGGATCAGGAATATGTAATCGGCATTGTTGCGTATATTAAGCAATGTTGGGAAGCCGCGAAACGGGCAAAGCAGCCTCACGAAGAAATCATGCTGGACAATCTGCGGCGAAAAGTCGGGGAATACGGTCCGGATAAACTCGCTGCGATCAGGGAGCAGGGCGGATCAGAAGCGTTTATGATGCTGACGGAAGAAAAGCTGTCAGCTTTTGAGTCATGGGTTGATGAAATTCTTTTCCCGGCGGATTCCAAACCCTGGGGCATTCGACACACACCGAAACCGGAACTGTCCCCGGAAATCATCGGGCAGATCAAGCAGCAGCTCTTTAACGAGGTTTTACAGCAATATCGGCAGGCCGGCGTTATTCCGACGCCCCAGGATTTTCTGGCCAGGGCGAATGAAATTATGGAAGATGTGGAGTCTGAAGTTGAAAAGACCGCCAAAAAGAACGCGGATAAGACGGAAAAGTACCTTGAGGATATTGTCGTTGAGTCAAAATGGCGCCAAGCACTCAGGGATGCGATCTCAGACGTCGGGCTTTATCCGGCCGGATTTTTAAAAGGGCCATTACGGAGAATTCGGAACGAGCTGCAATGGGGTGAAGGTGGCAATCCGGTTGTCGGGCCTATCGAAAAATGGGAATGGGAATCACCGTCACCATGGGATATTTACCCGTCTCCCAGCTCAAAGGATATCGGAGACGGATATTTAATTGAGAAAATGAACTTTACCCGTCAGGATTTACAAAGCCTGATCGGCGTTGAAGGGTATAATCAGGAAGAAATTGAAGAAGTGTTGTCTGCGGCCACGAACGGCAGCTCAAGCCTGAATAACTGGCTCGGATTGTATAATCAGACCGAGCGGAACGAGCTTGAAGGCCGTGAAAACGAATGGGAAGATCCAGAAGGTAAAATCGATGGCCTGCAATTTTGGGGATATATTCAGGGTTTGAAGTTAATCGAATACGGCTATCCTGGGGATGCGATCAAGCCGTTTGACGAGTATTTCTGCGAAACCATATTGATCCATAATTGGGTTATCAAGTGCGAGATTAACGGCGATCCGTTGGGTAGACCGCCCTATTTTAAGGCCAGCTTCAGGGAAAAGAAGGGCTCTTTTTGGGGGATGGGGTTACCGGAAACCATGCCGGACAGTCAGGACGCTTGTAACGCAACCGTCCGGGCGCTTTTAAATAACCTAGCGGTCGGGTCCGGTCCCCAGGTTGGTGTTGATATCGGGAAATTTGCCACTGGCGAAAAAGTGACCAAGCTGCGGCCATGGAAAATATGGCAGTTTGACTTGGAAAGTCAACCGCAACAGCGAGATCCGATGTGGTTTTTCCAGCCGAAATCACTGGCAAATGAGCTGCTTGGCGTTTATGAGAAGTTTTCCCAGGAAGCCGACAATAAAACCGGCGTCCCGAGATATTCTTATGGCGCTCAGACGACCGGCGGAGCGATTAATACCGCGTCTGGAATGTCGATGATGATGGCGAACGCTGCCCGGAGTATTAAAAAAGTGATCGGGAATATCGATGGCGGGATGATTGAACCGAGTATTGACCGGGTATATCAATGGGCCATGATTTACAAACCGATACAATCAATGCTGGCCGGTGATATTAAAGTTGTGGCGCGGGGATCCTCGGCGCTGATCAGTAAGGAAATGCGTCAGGTCCGGAGAAATGAGGCCGTTCAGACGGTTCTTAACCCGATGGTCCATGGGATTATTGGTAACCACGGTATCGCTGTTATTCTCAGGGAATGGTTTAAAGGCCTTGATTTTGACGCGGACGATATTATTCCGAGTGAAGCGGAAATGACACAGATTGAAGCGCTTCAGATGCAGATTCAACAATTATTGCAATATATCCAGGGTGGCGGCGGACAGCCGGGTCAGGGGCAGATTGCCGGTCCGGGGAACGCCGAGCAACCGAGAGAAACGGCGCCGGATGGAAGTGTCTCCGGTGATGCGAGGATGGCGGGATAAATGACTCCATCTGAATTAATAGATATGTGCTTAAAAGAAGTTAATGATATTTATCAGGCCGCCGGATTGGATGGGACCAAATACACAGAAGCGGATATCATTAAGTTTATAAATAAGGCGCAGTATGACTTAATACTGCATTTAAAACGAAAAGAAATTTTAAAAAGACGGTTTAATGACCTGGCTTCTTAACTTCATAAAAGACTTGTGTTCGTCAAAATATTTTGGCGAAGTTACAATAAAATTCACCGACGGGAAGCCGGTGCATATTGAGAAAAAGATAAGTATTAAACCGCCAAGTGGGGAATAATGGAAAAACGCAAGTTCCAAGCAATAGTAAAGTTCGATGGATGGGAAAAAACAACAAACGTGGAATGTGTTTTTAATAACTTTGGCTGGTTTCCTCCTGAGTATATCAAAATATGTGCACCAATGAAATTAGCTATGAATTTTAAAAACGGTGAACATAAACAGGATACCACCTTCATAGAGCTTATGGCGGAAATAGTTAATTTTGGACCAGCAGGGAAAAATACTCCGTTTATTTACAGGGTGGTTGATTAAATAATTTTAACACTAAACATTCGGAATAACAGGCGTTAACAACTAAATAAGACCGGGTATTGAAAAAATCAAGCCCCATTGACTGCAAATCGCAGTTGGTGGGGCTTTTTTATTTGGAGTGAAATGAGAATCACGGACAAACAAACAGCTTACGGGATCACGGTTTTAGAAGGCAATCCGCATTGGGAACGGTTTGTTGAAATGCTGGAAGCGGATTTGAAACGGGAACACGAAGGCCGTGATTACGATCCGGACCCGAATAACGGAATGATCAGAACCGGCCGATGCCAGAAAGTCCGTGAAATTCTTAATGCGATTAAAAAAGCTCCTGAAATCTATGAATCGTTAAAGGGAGACAAGTAATGGAAGGAACCTGGAAGGACGACAGAACCCTTGATGAAATGGCAACCACGGACGCGGAGATGCTGGAACGCTGCTACAAACAGTCGGATTCGTTTGATTTTCGATCGGTCCGGGAATGTCAAAGGTTTATCGCGGAATGTATGAAGGCCACGCTGTCTAAATTCGGGGTGGATTTGAGCGCCGGGGCAGACCCGAACGAGGTCGATGCGGCTATGAAAAAGAACGGTGTGAAAGTCGAACACCGCACCAAATATCCGCCGGCGGAAGCATGGAAAGCCGGTATTTACATTTATAAAAACAGTGAGCTTGTTGCCTTCATCAGCCATCCGGCGGTGAGGGAAAAACAAAAACTCATATCTTTAACCGGGCAAACAACCAACCCGGCTCACGCGCCGTTTCATGTCCGAACGAATTGTAAGGTCATTGCGTCGCGGTTGATCATTTAATCGGCTGACCCGAATATCCGGGCAATTCGGTCCGGACTCGGCAAAGTCAGTGAACACCCGAAAGGGCTCGCAGAAGGAGAACCATTATGGCTGAAGCAGCAGAAAAACACGAACCCGATTACAGCTATCTTCCCAAGAAGGTAGCGGAACAGGCCAAGGCCTCAGATGATTTAATGAAGGGGCCAGAGAAGACCGAACCGACAACACCGGAAACCCCGGCTGGCGAACACGGCTCAGAATCCAAACACGAAAGGAAAGTTTCCGAACCACTGCAAAGCTCGGATTTACCGCCGGAGACGAATAAAGAAACACCGCCCGGAGATAAAACCGAAAACTTTGAAGCAAAGTACAAAGTGCTGAAAGGGAAATACGATCAGGAAGTCCCGCGTTTAGCGGCAGAAATCCGGCAGTTAAAAGGCTTTAATGAGCAATTAACCGCCCAAATTTCTCAGTTGCAGAAGGCGAAACCGACGTCTGACCCGAATGCCGGGTTTGAATCTGACAGTTTATCGGATGAAGACCTGGAGATGATGGAACCGGAAGTCGTGGCTGTTTACAAGGACAATAAACGGCTCCGGGAAATGGTTCAGGATTTAAAAACCGAGTTGACAAATTCGGTAACTCAGATCCGGAACGAAGTCGGACAGACCAGGCAGACCAGCACCCGTAATGTACTTTACAGTCAATTGGACGCTGACCAGCGCGTTAAGGATTCATGGCGGCAGCAAAACCAAGATCCTGAATTTGTAGGATGGTTGCAAGGAACCGATCCGATTCACGGCATTAAATATATTGATTCATTGCAAAATGCCGAGAAAATTGGCGATTCCAACCGGGTTATCGGGATTTTTCTAAAGTTTCAGCAGGAAACCGGCAAAACGTATTCCGATTCGCCGAGTCAACCCAGCACCGGACAGCCGACTATTCCAAAACCTTCGACGGCTCCCCCTCGGTCACGATCAGAAGGGGCGCCGCCGAAGCAGCCGGAAGGTAAGATTTACACCCGGAAAGAGATCGAGCGGTTTTATAACGATCAGGCTGCGGGTAAATATTTCGGGAAAGGCGACGAAGCGAAGCGGATTGAAGCAGATATTATGAAAGCGCAGCACGATGGAAGAATCCGTTAATTTCGATAAGACGTTTCTCCCGTCGGTTGTCGCTTAACCGATAAGGAGAATTAAATCATGTCAACACCAAGCTCATACGTTGCGGCTTCGTCAGGATACCCGCAGCACAGTGATAATTTTATTCCGCAGATATGGTCCGGGAAGCTGTTGGTCAAGTTTTATACGGCCACTGTTTTCGCGGCTATTTCTAACACCGACTACGAGGGTGAAATCAAATCCCAGGGGGATACGATCTTCATTCGAACCGTCCCGGATATCACGATTCGCGATTACACCAAAGGTCAGGAAATGACCATTGAATTCCCGGACAGCGCCAAAGTCGAATTAAACATCGATAGAGCCAAGTATTTCTTTTTCGGTGTGGACGATATTGACGCCATGCAGTCCGATCTCCGCTTGCTGGACGATTGGTCAAATGACGCCGGGGAACAAATGGGAATCACGATCGATTCAGGTGTTCTGTCTGATGTTTATTCTGATGCGGATTCCAATAACACCGGCACGACCGCCGGAAAAATATCTTCCAGTTACGATATGGGAACCACTTCCGACGCCGTTCAGCTCACCAAGGCCAATATCCTGGAGTATATGGTGGATGCGGCTTCAGTTCTTGACGAACAGGATATCCCGAATTCCAACCGCTGGTTTGTTATGCCAATGTGGGCAACCGGAATGATAAAAAAGTCGGATCTCAAGGACGCCTCCCTGACCGGGGACGGTAAATCCATCCTGAGAAATGGCCGGATCGGCATGATCGATCGATGGGAAATCTTTGGGTCCAACCAGGTAGCCAGCGCCACGGACGGCGGAAACACTTGTTATCATGCCATTTTCGGGCAGAAATCAGCCTTATCTTTTGCTGCACAGATGACCAAAATGAAACCTGTTTCTCTTGAGAAATATTTCATGGACGCCATCAAGGGCCTGAATGTTTACGGCTACAAAGTGTTGAAAGGCGAGGCCATGGGCGATCTGTACTGTCGGAAATAATCAGCAGTTAATTGTTTATTTGTAACGAAAAATAAAAATCGCCCTGGTTGAAAGGCCCAGGGCGATTAACCGCAAACAAGGAGAAACAAGTCATGAAGAAACTTGCACTTTTTATATCACTTTTGATTGTCGCAATGATGATCCCCTGCACCGCGTTTGGCGCAGCCGCGACCCATAGCGACCTTCTGGTCGGAAGCAGTTCCGGCGGATTATCCATCGGACCGGGCGTGAAGCTGGTCTATCTGGTTATCGATCTTGATGAAGCAGCCACGGACATTAAAACCGGAAACGTCTTTGAAGCCGGAGACGTTCTTCAGGCCTTGCAAATTCCCGCATATACGATGGTGCTGAACGCCGGCCTGATCTGTACGGAAGCTGAAAGCACAACGCTTACGCTGGACGTTGGCGATGGGGACCAGGCGGACGGGTATGTGGATGGGTATGATGCTGAATCTACGGGCGGTTCAGGTACGGCGATTGCCGAAGCCTACGGGCCTGATAACGCCTTTGGGAGACTTTACACTTCCGCCGATACGATTGACTTAAAAATCGTAACAATCGGCGCTCAGACCGCCAATAACGCTGTTGTGACAGTTTGGGCGATCTGTGTCCAGGTCCCGACGGAATAATAACCGCAATCGAATTTAAAAGGGAATTGGAGGTTTAATAATGCCTAAAGAAACCGGGAAAGCACCGGAAACCAAAGAGGCCCCGAAGGCTGAGAAAAAGGTGAAAGGAATTCGGGATAAGTATCTGGTTCAGGAAAAAACGAATCGGATCTATATCCGCACCGACGCCTTGGCCAAACGGACCGATATGACCGAGTTGCCGGCGGAAGAAGCGCTGAAACGACTTGGGAAGGATGGCCAGAAATGAAAATGAATAAACTTTTTATAGCTTTAATCCTGGTTGTTTGTGCTGCGACCTGGGCGGTTGCCGCAAGATATGAGCAGCTCACGGTCGGAGAATTGACCGTCACGACCAGCACGACAAACTCCGGGACAATATCTGCGGAGCAATTGACATCAACAGGCGATGCTACCGTTACCGGAACAATCAATACCGGCGTCGGGATTGACGGCGTGGGTGCGGTTGATCTGGATTACGGATCTGCCGATATTACCGATCATACGTTCACTACCAACGATTGCACCGTTGTAATTGATGGAGGTGTGACTATTTCGACCGGGGATAATGTTGTTTTGGGGACAACGACCTGGAACAGCGGAGACGGTATTGACGGTGAAGTGATTGGAAATGACACCATCGACGAGGACGCCTTTGATTGGGGTACGGGAACCGACCAGGTTAGCGGTGCAGACTTCCCGGATGAAGATTTAGGGGATGTTGTGGTGTCTTCTGGTACGTGGTCCCTTGATTCGGACGTTGTGGACGAAGCGCATATCGCTGACGACGGGATTGATAGTGAGCATTACAACGATGATTCGATTGACGATGCCCATATGAATTTCGGGACCGCAACAAATCAGATATCCGCGTCTGATTTACCGGACGAAGACCTGGGCGATATGTCGGTTGCTACCGGCGCATGGACCATTGACGAGGATGTACTCGATAAAGCCAATCTTAAAGACGAGGATTGGGGAGATGTCAGTGTCTCCAGTAATTCAGTTACCCTTGATACCGGAGTCGTTGGTGACAACGAGATTGATTATACCGCCGTGACGGGCGCCGATCTGACTTTGACGGATTGCGGGGCTATTACCGGAACTGCGATTAACGCGTCAACGTCAATGCAGATCGCAAGTGGCGGGACGTTTGCCGTGTATCGTTTTGCTACTGCGGCCTTAGCAGACGATGGAACTTACACTTTTGCGTCTGCCAATCTTGGGTCTGGCGGCGTAATGTATGTTTTTGCGACAAAAGGCTCCGGTTATGGCGGGACGTTTGGAATTGGTTCGGATGCTTCCTCTGTTTTATTTGGCGATGCGACTAATGCCGATGATGCGGATACCGATGGCGATCTTTGCGTTTTTGATGGTGGTACGGATGTTACCATTAAAAACCGAACCGGCGGCGTGACTGACATTTCTGGATGGTATTTATACCAGCCATAATAAGGCGTTAATTATTTAATTTCTAAAATGGGGGCATACAAAGCCCCCATTATGGAGGCATTATGACTACCGCCTTATCCACCTGGCACGACTTTATCCTTCCTGACGTTTACGGATGCCCGAAGTTTGTAATGAACCGGGCGATCGTTAAGGCCATTATCGATTTTTGTCAGCAGACTGAAATATTAACTTACGGCATTAACCATACCGTTTATAACAGCGAGCCGGATTCATATAAAAATAACATCATTACTTACTCGACGATCAGCACCGATAAAAAGCCATGGAAAATTAAAAAGCTGTTTATCGACGGCGGGGAGTACCGGATCAGTTTTAAACGTCTTTACAACGATATTTCAGAGCTTGCCAGCATTTTAAGTACATCCGGCCAGAAGTTTTATTATTTCCCGGACCGCCGACTAATTAACATTTTTCCATTCGAGGATTCCGATTTTTCTGATTCCAGTATCGAGCTTTATATGGATGTTGTTTTTATCCCGTTGTCCGCCATTACCGAGATTGACGATGAAATCTATTATGATTGGCGGGAAGCGATAACGAATGGCGCCAAGGCCATTTTGATGCTCCAGAACGACATGAATTGGTACGAACCGAAAAAAGCGGCTTATCACCAAAGCAAGTTTAACAAAGATATCAATAATTATTTACGGCGCCGGAACCTTATCGAGAATAACGGGGAGCTACGCGTCGAAATTCCATCCATTTAGGATAGGAGGATTTTATAAATGTCAGTTTTAACAGCTCAAAACATAGTAGACAGAGCGGAAACGATCCTGCAGGACACGACCAATGTCCGATGGGCGTCAACCGAACTCTTGCAATGGCTGAATGACGGCCAGCGGGAAGTCGTTCTTTTAAAACCGGACGCCAACCCGGTCAATGAATCTGTCCAGATGACCGCCGGAACCAAGCAAACCATTCCGGCAACCGGCGTACAGCTAATCGATGTGGTCAGAAATATGGGCGATAACGGAACAACCGTGGGGGATGTCATTACATTTTTAAAGCGGAATGTTTTGGATTCCGGCAACCGGGATTGGCACGCTGAATCTCAAGACTCTGCGCATGATCATTTCTGTTTTGACGAACGGGACCCGAAGCATTTTTATGTGTATCCGCCTTCCGACGGCGCGAATTATGTTGAGATTGTGTATTCGGCTGCCCCGGCGGATATCGCGATAGACGCGACCATTACACTTGATGATGTTTACGCTAATGCGCTGCTGGATTATATTCTTTACCGGGCTTACAGCAAAGATGCTGAATTTGCAGCCAACGCCCAAAGAGCGGCCATGGCTTATGCGGCGTTTTTAAGAAGCCTGGGTATGCGCGAGGAAGCTGAAAAGATTTATGACCCGGCCAAACAGCCGGTGAATGTCGCGTCCAACACAACTCAGGGATAACAAAAAGGGCTGGTGAAATGAGAAATTTTATCTTTTGCGCCTTAATTATCATTGTAACCGTTATTGGTTTTACTCCAAGCGCGCAGGCGGCTCAAGTATATGCGGATATGGTCAAGGAATCGTCCACAACGACCGGGACCGGGACATTTTCACTTGGGGGCGCTGTGACCGGGTATCAGACTTTTGTTGATGGCATCGGAGACGGCAACACCTGCACTTATCAAATTAAAAACGCAACGGATTGGGAAGTCGGCCTCGGAACCGTCACTGACGACAATCCAGACACATTAAGCCGGGATACGGTGTATGCGAGTTCAAATTCCGGATCAAAAGTCAACTGGCCGATCGGGAGCAAAACGGTTACCTGCGTTCTAACGGCCCATAATATTGATTCTTTTTCCAGTGCCGGATCTCCGATCACTTTAGATATTGGGGATGACGGCGGCAATGACTCAACGGCGGTTAATGAAATCGCCACAAACGGGGACACGAATAACGCCATCACCATGCCGAGCGCTGATAAGGTCTATATTGATTTTAGCCAGAATTGGCCAACAGCGGACACGGCAGAAGTGATTAGCGACGGGACTAACACCAAAACAGCCGCCCAGGTCAAATCTCATATTGACAGCACCAGCAATCCGCACAGCGTAACCGCGTCTCAAGCCGGAGCGGTGGCTTTAACCGGGGATGAAACCGTGGCCGGCGTGAAAACCTTTTCGTCTTTTCCGGTGACGCCTTCTTCTTCTCCGTCAACCGATTACCAGGTAGCCAACCGAAAATTTGTAACGGATCAGATTGCTATAACGTCTGGTACGATTAATACCATCGAGGAAGGGGATTCTCAAACCGGTGGCTCTGATATCGTAACGATTGATTTTAACGGGGATGATTTTAATTTATCTGAATCACCGGATACCGAAATTAATATCACCATTAATGACGGTGGAGTTGACCATGATTCCACTTTAAATTATTCGGCTGATGAACATTTTACACAGGCTGCGATATCGATTACAAATTCTCAGATAAGTGATACAAACGCCGGGACGGACCCGACCGCAGACCTTGAAGAAGAAACCCATGCGTCTGAGCATCAATCAGGCGGAACCGACGAAATTAAGCTGGATGATTTGGGCGCTCCGGATGATAACACGGATCTTAATGTCTCAATCACCAAACACGGATTGACGCCAAAAGCGCCGAATGATGCGAGTAAGTTTTTAGACGGAACCGGAAGCTGGTCAACACCGTCCGGATCAGGGTCGGCCATTACGCTTGACCTTGGAGACGACGGCGGAGACGACAGCACAGATTTGACGGAAATTGCGACTTCCGGAGATACAAACAATATTATTACGATGCCGAGCGCCGATAAGGCGCATATCGACATGGGGCAAAACTGGCCGACTTCCGATACCGCCAATTCAGGCGATTCCGCCACAGGTTTTTTTTCGACCGGCACTATTGAGCATGAACGGGGCGGCCTTGAAGCCAATGTGTCCGCCTATGACGGGCTTGTAAAAATATCCGGAGGGTCAACGTCTCAAGCAGTGGCCGGGACAGATTATCTGGCGCCTGATGGCGTCGGGACCGCTCTTACCGCGTTGAATGGAGAAAATATTCAGGACGATACCATTGATGATGACTCCATCGATTTTGGAGACGTCACCCTTAACGACCTGACATTTGATGTCGGTGGTGTGTCAAAGACAGAATTTGCATATGGATCTACTGTTACAAGTAATATTCAGGACCAAATTGACGCCCAGGAGGCTGAATTAAATAATTCGGCAGGCCTGGCGGCGGCCCTATCCGATGAAACGGGAACCGGATCAGCCGTCTTTTCCAATTCTCCAACCTTGGTATCTCCATCTTTAGGGACGATTAATTCAGGGGTAGGGACTGCTTTAACCGCTTTGAACGGCGAAAACATTCAAAATGACACGATTGACGACGATGCGTTTGACTTTGGAACCGGGACGGACCAGGTATCGGCTGCGGATATCCCGATTGCTGACGCCGGGAATTTAATTACCGGGACCGAAGTTGAAACCGCTTTACAGGAGAATAGATCAGCCATCGACTCGCTTGAGGCTGTTGATAATATAACTGAAACCGAATTATCTGACGAGTCTGAATTAGAGGGGCAATTGACCGATGTTTCAGACGTCTATACCGACAATGATTTCGCATACGGAACCGCCGTTACAAACGGTGATGCCAACATTCCTGATGCGGATTCAGTTTATGATTTCGCCACGGCTAATTTTGTTGAAAAAACAGATTATACTTTTGGGACCGCCGTTACAAACGGGGAAGCAGGGTTGACCACAGGGGATGATGTTTATGATTTTTGCGAAACTTCGCAGGATTATTTAAAGACATCAGAAAACGACGATTTTTCATTTGCCACGGCCAACGCCACCAAAACATTTAACGCATCTGAATTAACCGGACGCATTGAACTGCGGCACTCCGGTACGACAACATATGCTTTTGGAACGGCTCAAACCGTTTACGAATTAGAACAATCCGCTGCTGTGTTCGTGTTTGCGACAACTGATGGTGCGTATTTTGATGCCCAGGCAACCGATAAATTTATCAGAAACGGGGCAACCCAGGCAGACGGGTATAAAGTGAGTGCGTTATCTCCATCAGTCGGTGATTGTTTTGTTTTAACCCCGATTAAAGTCGGATCAGATTACCAATATATGTTTAGTCCAGTTTTAGGAACCTATGAAGATGGAGGCCCATAAATGAAAAAAATTATTTTAATTTTAGCATTAATCTTTTTTGCATCCCCGGCGCTGGCAGACGGCCCGGTTTGCGTGGATGCGGTGTACGATGCGGCGCTGGCGTATTTTGAGAATGCGGACCGGATTTTCATCGGCCCGAATTATCAATACGGCAGCAAGCTGGGCGAAGTGACGATTGACGGTGACGACGTATCGCCTGTCAACGGCGGGACGGACGGCAGGGCGTTGCAGATTGAAGCGCAGAGCATTACCGCGTCCGGAACCGGAACGGCGGACACAATGGGTATTTATGACGTGGACACGACTACCGTGTGGGCGTACTGGCCGATCACGGAAAAGTCCATCACCAGCGGCGCGGTTTACACGTTCGCCACAGCATCCCCCATTACCATCAGGGACATCACGGAAACGCCATAAAGTGAGGGCCATATTTATGAAACGAATATTTTTTGCCCTGATTTATCTGGCAATGACAGCCACCAGTGCATGGGCAACAAATCCGTATGACGGCACACAGCAATATACCTTCGGGTCGTTTACCGGCGGAACGGACAACGCGCTGGACTCGGTGGACACGACCGCTCTGGCCGACGGGTACACGGCAACCGTCTATAATAACGGGCATACATACAATTATGTACTGGATATTGATTCGGAGGCATCAGAGGGCAGCCAGACCGTTCCCGACCCGATAGAACCGGACACCGGCCCCGGTGCGTGGGATCTTTACCATACGTCCAGCGCGAAGGAATATACCATCACCACCATGCACACATCATGGGCGGACGGCCTGTCTGACACGGAAATCTGGCGGACCGACCTGTCTGCTGGTGAGGTTTTAACACCAACACGGCTTGAAATTATGTATAAATTCGGCACGACTTCCAGCTCGGACTTTAATATTGATGTGTACGATGACACCACAAGCACCGAACTATGGTCAACCTATACGTTTGGCACAGGGTCGCCGTCATCGTCCGGGGCCGGAAACCAAGTAATTTTACGAATCACCAATGATACCGGCGCAGCCGTCGAGGGGTGTGTGAATTTTAGTTATGAGATTCAATAAATTTTTTATTATTTTTCTTTTTTTAATAGCACCGGCGGTTTGCTTCGGCAGTCAGACCGTCCGGCAGGTGACGCCGACCGGAGTGCTGAAAACGTCCGCCACCGGTGTGACCCGCAATTATGACCATGAATATCATTTGTTTACCCGGCATGGGCAGTCAAATTCGATGGGCAGAGGCTATGCGGAAGATTCTCCGACTGCGGTTGGGATTGAAATCGAAGACGACGACACGATAAAATACACCATTGCCGATCCATTAGGGACGGACTCCGGTTCATGGCAGGAGGCGATCACCGGATGCGCTGGTCCGTCATTTGCTAAAAAATATTATGAATTGACTGGTCGGAAGGTTGCGCTTTTTAATGCGTCTAAAGGGGGAACTTGTGTGTCAGATTGGAACAGTTCTCTATATTCTGAGGCACATTTAGATATTGATGCCGCTTTATCAGCCCTGACAACAGCAGGGATTGACTATACATATATGGGAGTTATTTGGTTCCAAGGGGAATGTGAAACGGTTTGTATAACCGGAGAAACTTGCACAAAAGCAAATTATATAACATGGACAGAAACATTAATAGCGAGTTTCAAGTCTGACTTTCCGCAAGAAACATATCCGAACTTTAGATTTCATATTGTTCAGATAGGCATTTGCACGACAAACGGATATGCGTCCGGGGCGGCGGAGGTTAGGGCGGCACAGGAAGAAATCTGTAATGATGATGCAGACGTTTATCTTGCATATGAAAACCCATACACCACCATGCTGAATGTTCACTATGACCACTTAAATGATGATATGGACGATCATTCAGAGGGCAATACTCAATATAATGCCATCGGCGAGGGTATCGCCGAAACATTGGCAGCAGAGAGGTAGGCATGAAAAAAGTTTTTTACATTTTTCTTTTTTTGGCATTTTCAGCCATTTCCGCATACGCAGCCGTCGGTTTTAACCCGGCGGACAAATCCTCTGACATTACCCTGTCAAACGGGAATAAAACCGCAACCTGTACCGGATCAAACTGGGTTTCGGTGCGCGGGGTCACGTCCCACGCCAGCGGGAAATACTATGCAGAGTTTAAAGTCACTGACTGTCAGTCATCGTCGATTATCTGCGGAGTAGGCACGTCGTCAGCGACCTTGGCCAGCTATCCCGGCAATGATAATGCAGGATGGGGTTGGATGGGCGTAAACGACGCGTCAACATCTTGCCCTAAATATCATCAGGGCTCTGGCGTAACCCTCGGAACAGAAGGTGATGAAGGGGATACTATCATGGTAGCAATATGGTTTGAGGCGGATATTATTACCGGGGACCATGTATGGTTCGGGCGCAATGGGGTCTGGATGGAGTCAGGAGATCCGGCTAACAATACTGATTTTCATTTTTCAATACCCCCTAACGAGAATCCGACATTATTTTTAATGGGGGGACTCCATGTCAACGGGCAAGATGTTGTTTTACAGTCGGAGGCGTCTGAATTTACATATACGCCACCGAACGGATTTAGCGCGTGGGAACAGTCGTTTTCTGTGTCCGGCACCCTGAAAGAAAAAGAAGCTGACGCTTCGGGCGCAGCCTATCAATATTTGCTGTTATCTGCAACACAGCACAGTGTCTACGCACATGGAACGGCTGCATCTAACGGTACGTGGTCTGAAACTGTCGAAGACACTGACGATGAATACTGCGGCATCCTGATTGACAATATCGGCGGGGCGGTTCAAGACTATAACTACGGGACGGACACCACAGCATCCGGTACGTGGTCGATCACCAACGCGGGATGGGCGGACGGGGATACGGTGTGGGCGTTTTTTGTTGACCCGGACAAAGTTTATAAAACAATCGCGGACGCATTTTATGCGACATCATACGGCACGATTTCCGGCACCCACCAGGAGAACGGCGTCAACGCCACCGGCACGCTGGTATATGCGGCTGGGTTTGGTACGACATCTGGCACATATGATCCAAAGCCGATCTTTGATTTTGCGACAGGTGATTAAATGCGGTTTTTTACTTTTTTATTAATAGCGTGGGCAGTTATTTTTACAAGTGTCGGTCTTTGTTTTGCCAGCAATGCGACCCGGCTGATTGATTCTGCTCCCGCTTACAATGCCTGCAACGGTGAGTTTGTGGAAACGGTCACGATCACAGATTGTCAATGTTTCGTGTATGCCTCAAACATATTAATCACCGGCGGCCCGGAATTGGAAATAACAGATTGCCAGTGTTTAGTTTATAGCTCAGGAACGGAGTTGTCAAAATTAACAAACGTCACACCGCTGATCGTGGCCGCACCGACATATGACGCCTGCGACGGGTCGTTTGTGGAGAGTGTGACGATAACGCCCTGTCAATGTTTGATATATGCGTCTGATGTGACGCTGACAATATCACCCCTTTATATTGAGATAATCGATTGTCAGTCCCTTGTCAAGTCGGCCCGGTTCGGGAATCAACGCGAATACCGACAATTTCGCACATGGGGAAATAACCGGACGTGGAGCGGAAATTCCGGGGTTGAATGGAAATCAAACAATGCAATACTAATACAGGTAGGCCAATAAATGGGCGATCATGCAAAATTAACGAAGCGGCGAACCGGCAACCGCAATTACCGGCCCGCCTGAACCAGAAACTTGAAATGGAGTAGAAAATGACGGCAGACAATCCAATAGGCGATCATGCAATCGGAGATTCGGACGACGATGATTTTGAATACTGGACCGAGGCGGATTTTGAATTTACATCAGACCGCATTCCGGTTGTCGCCCAGGCCCGGCAGGTTGGATGCCAGGCAGGAATAAGGGTTACAGGTGCAGTCGCAACCCCTCGTTTAATAGGGGTTTCGGCCCCGTAAGGAAAGGATGGCTATGCAAACAATCGGGTCAAAACAACCATGGGAAGCATTTCGGCAGCCGTTTGATTTTGAGGGCTTTCTCGGTGCGGACGAAACTATCAATTCAATTTATGAGGTTGTCGTGGAGTCGCTGGATAGTGACGGCGCGGTTGACGAAGATGTTTCAAGTACAATGGCGGACGTAACGAAAAACACCATTTCCAGCGATGCCTACACAGCTAATATCTGGATTCAAGGTGGGACAGACGGCATATTATATAAAATAACGTGCCGGATTATCGGGACGCTTGGGTCCCAATATGAGCTGGAATGTATTTTGCCGGTAAAGGAAGTTTAATGATTATCCCGATCATCAATTTTAAAGGCGAGTTGCCCATTCTTCACGCAAAGAAGCTCCCGGAGGGGTACGCCAAACTGGCAGAGAATTGTAACCTCGAAGAAAATGCAATCGCGCCGTTAAAAAATCCTACGTTGACACAATCAATCGCCAAGTCAGGGACAATTAAGACAATCTATCTGCTGGACGATACATGGATTTACTGGACAGATATTGTCAATGTGGTCGAGGCGCCGGTCGAAAACGGGGATCATCGGATTTTTTTCACCGGGACCGGTTCGTATCCGATGCAAACAGACAAAACAAACGCAACTTCCGGGGCGGCATCAACATATCCAACCGTGTCAAGGCGGTTCGGGGTATTAAAGCCGGACCCGTCCGGAGAGTCAGCGTTAACACTTGAACCTCAAGGGACCGGAACCGGGACCGCAAAACGAACAGTTTCATATTTTTACACTTGTGTCGACGAGTTCGGCAACGAGTCTCAGCCGTCTACGCCGACCGCCACAGTAACGATTGAAGAAAATCAGTATGTCCGATTGAAAAATTTTAAAAAGCATGTTCTTGCGTCAACTGGCAACGATATCGAATATTTTCGCCTATATCGTGTTGTAACCGGGGAGTCAGTCGACTCGTCCGATTGGAATAATATCTATGGCCGTCCGGCAAATCTCAGCGCGACGGGCGTTTTAGACCTGCCGGTTACAACCGTATCGTCAGCCGAGGTCTATGTCTATGACGCTAATGATGGAGTTTCCCCGACCGATGTAGCCATGGAATACGGAAGTGCTTGCCCGTCCGGCGGAGATAGCGATCGGGAAACATGGTATCCGCCCGACGATGACATGGAGGGCCTGATTGAGTTTCAGCATTCAGTTTTAGCGGGGTTTGTTGATAATGTTCTGTATATGTCCGAGCCCTATTATTATCATGCGTTTCCGTATGATCGGAAAGTCGGGCATAATATTGTCGCCATGGGCGCATTTTACGAGATGCTGGTTGTTGCGACGGAAGGGTTTCCGTATGTTTTTATCGGGACGCACCCGGCGTCAATGGAGCGCCGGAAACTTGACTACAAAAAGCCCTGCCTTGCTGCCCGCGGCCTGGTTTCAACCAATATCGGCGTGATCTGGCCGACATACGACGGCTTGTTCTGGACAGACGGAACGACGGCAGATGTTATCACTAAAAACGTGATTTCACAAACCGATTGGCAGGCTATCGGAACGCTGGCCAATATGATCTCCGCGTACTGGAAAAATTGGTATATTGCGTTTTTCTACGGAGACGACGCCGGATTTATTTTTGACCTGGAATCTCGCAGCCTGATCCGGTTTGATTTGGCCTTTAATGTTTACGGGATTCACACGACGACAGCCGGGAACCTGTATATTATCGGATATGATTCAGGATATAAAATTTACCAATGGGGGGCCGGCAGCAATATGACATTTGAATATGATTCGCGGATTTTTGAGCTTTCGCCAATCAATATCCCGTTTTTAAAATTAGTGGGGGATTTCCCTGTATCATCGTCGGTCACGGCGGAAGTGTATGCCGATGGCGTAAAAAAAGATACCAAAACATTCTCGGCATCAGGTGTCCAGCGATTATCTTCAGGATTTCGGGCCAGGGATTGGTATGTGAAACTTAAGTCCTCTACGGCGACCGTCACCTCGGCGGCGCTCGGGACATCGAACGACGAATTGAAAGGCGTATAAATGACAGTAGTGCCTGAAATACCGTCTCCGCCAGGGCAGGCGAAATGCCCCGCGCACCGATCCATCATGGCGCTCAAGAATTATGTGGGTGTGCGGAGCGGAGGGACTGCCGGGCAGGACCATCAGTTTGTGACGTTTGCTGACCTTGCGGATTATGACCTCCTTAATGACGCCGGTTTTTCATTCCAGGGATTAAAAAGCTCTGATGCCAACGGGCCGTCTCCGCCGACGAATTTTTCTGTAGAACCAAGTATTTGGTGTAATAAGCTATCGTGGATCAATCCGATTGATGATGATCTTTCCCATATAGAAGTATGGGTCCATACCAGCAATGACAGATCATCGGCAGAACTTGCGGCGATTGTTACCATCCCTGAAAAGAGTCGCGGGGATACATACTTCTATAATCATTATCCATCCAACTTGACGTCAGACCATTATTACTGGATTCGGGCGGTGGATTATGCGGGAAACTATTCGACTTGGGTCCCGACCGACGCCATGGGCGGGGAGCTGGTTGAAGGGCATGAAACCATCGGTCAAATTATTGACAGCGTACTGGATATTTTAAATGAGCAAAAAGGTGTTGCCCCTGCGTATGCAGGCGGAACGACCTATTATACAGGCGCGATCGTAGCGTATGACAGCAAGGAATATGTCTGTTTTTACGATAATGACGGTTCAGGCGTTTCCGGCGTGGCCCCGGACGATCCGACCGGAAACACCTATTGGAGAAGAACGGGTATTCTGGTTCAGGGTGACGTTGACAACGTGGCCACGGTGGGGATCAATGGCGCATTGGTGGTTGACAGCACAATCCATGCCCGATCCATCGCAACGGACGAACTGATCGTCGGGAGCAATATTACCATATCTGACGGAGCGATTACAATCGCAGCCTTGGCTGAAGAAACAGATGATTGGATTTCAGGGATTGAGGAAGATACAGCGCAAGCGCTGGCCGATGCAGCGACAGCACTAGCAACGGCAGACGGGAAAATTGTTTCTTATTATCAAGGCACAGAGCCCGTAGGCGATATTGGGCATGGTGACCTTTGGTTTGATACGGGTGATAACAACCAGTTATATGTATATAACAGTGACCTTTCAATGTGGTATGGGGCAGACGACTTAAGAATTGCAACAGCCCTTTCCGATGCAGCAACAGCACAAGCAACCGCCGATGGAAAGGTAACGACGTTTTTCGCTGCTTTAGCTTCTATCCCGACGGCGGAAGCCATTGGCGACTTATGGTACAATACCACGGATTCTATATTATACCGGGCCGCCGCCGCCGGGGCAGATGAAATAAAAGCCGGGGAATGGGTGGCTACGGTGGATAAAACCTCCGAGCATACCGCCGCTGAAATTTTGCATATGCCGGCCACGCCAACCGGGGTCCAGGGATTTTTTAACAACGGTACATATATGGGATTCCATGATGGTTCAAACTGGAAGGTTTATTTTGAAAATGATGGCAGTTTTTATTTTTCCGGGGATGCCAATAACTATTTTCAATGGAACGGATCTGCCCTGGCGCTGGCAACCAATGGTGGATTAGATATTTTAAAAGGCGGGAATATCACGTTTTACGCAGACGCTTCAAGCCTGGCAAAGATTGTATGGGATGGCGCGTCCAAAGATTTTTATATGGGGGTCGATACTGTCAATGGCGTACTTGGTTTTTGGGCGGATACGGCCAACTATGTTGATGTTGGTTTCGGATGGGACGCTGCCAATCGCTCACAATGCAATATTAATAAGTTTTATGTTTACGCTAACGATGTTGTCTCTATAAATTACGGGTCATATTATCTGAATCTTCAAGGCACGACTGACCTCGTAACCAACTGCACCGACATACTCCCGGCGTCGGACAATGCAACGTCGATAGGGTCTACCTCTAAGAAGATCAAAAAAGTATGGGCATACGATATTGGACTCGGCGCCACAGCGACTCTAACCGCAGCGACGTCGCTCACAATTAGCGCCGGGTCTAGCAGTTACGTTTTTAACGCCACTCATTTTTATTCGGAAGAAACCGCCGGAACAATATATTGCGGACACTATGACAAGCGATGGGCAGCGGTTTACACGGACGATATTTATTACACCGGGACGCCTTCTTATGATGCGTGGAAAAATCCGAAAACCGGCGAAGTGGAAGACCTGGACGATCTGGCCATTATTGAGGCTATCGACCATACCGGAGAATTTAACAAAGATGGCGGATTAATTACTGACGTTAATACGCTGCATGGCAGCTTGTTCGCAAGACACTCGGACACCGGGGATATTATGTGCGATTCGGACGAGAATCCGTATATTTCAGACCGGGCGATTCGTGGTTTGTTGTTGGGCGGGATGAAAAAAGTAATCCAGACAGTCAAGGGCTTGGAGCAAAAAGTTGAAACAATCAATCAGACAATGGCCGGCAGGGGAGGCGCGCCTGCTGGTTAAAGGTGTTATTTTAATCATTTGCCTGATGTTTTCATCGAAATCAGAGGCGTTTGACGTATCTGAACAAGTGTTATTAGGGGCGATTATATCCGCGCAAACCCTGGACGTACTGCAAACGCACAAAATGACAACAGGACATTTTGAGGCCAATGGAAAAACAAATTTTAAAGAAGAGGATTGGTTTACAAAACGTATTACCGGGGACCGGGCCGCCTGGTACGAGACAACGGCGATTAAAGCGGCAGTGCTTATTCCGACTATATATATGATTCAAAAGATTCAAAACAGCCGATTGCGAAAATTGGCACTGGCAACGGTTTTGGCTATTTCGTCAGCGCCGGTAGTCCATAACGCCCGGGAAGCTGACAGCTCTTTATTTATGCGAGTGCAATTTACAATACCCTTTACCCTGAAAGGATTTTAATTATGGAAAAAGGAAATACTCAAGCGCCGGCGCAGAATTCAAACCAGCAGCTCGATGGGGATCTGATGTTTAAAATTATCGGCCAGCAGCAATATGCGATTACGGATCTTCAAATCCGGTTAACGCAAATGGTTCAGCAAAATCAAACGCAGAACGCCAAACTCCAGGAATTGACGGAAAAGTTGAAAAATCTAAACGAGAAAAAAGACAAAAAATAAACAAGGAGGAAATATATCATGGGTCTCGGAGATAGCGCAACATCAGAAGGTGCTTCATCAGCAACCAATGCCGCGCTGGCTGCCGGAACAGGGGCATTGGCCGCTGGATCTGCCGCAATGAGTTTTATCAACAACCCAAATCCGCATCTTTCCCCCAAAGAAATGGAGTATAACACGCTCCTACTGCAAAGCGCGGGAGAAGACGCAGAGACATTCGGATGGATGCAGGACCTTTTTCAATACGGGGATATCACCCCATATGGTGATACTCCGGTCCCGGTTTACGAATCCAGCGAATTTTCAGGAAAGGGATATTTTTTCGATCATAAAAAGGGAATCGCGGTCACGGAATCCAAGCATTTAAAAAGGTCGAACAATAATAAGATAGCGGTTACGGGTAAGCAAAAGGTTCGGGATGAAAATGGAAACAAGATCGAAAGGTTTGAGTGGATACCGGCAGAGTTAAAGACAGGCGTAAGCGAAGATACTGGATTGGCTGCCATTGAAAAGCAAAAAGCGCAGACATATAATGAATTATTTCCGAAGATAGCGCACCTGGAAGAACTCGGGTTAGACGCTGCAGTTGAAATAATGCCATATCAAACCGAGGCGCAGATTGCTCAAAATCAATATTCGATTGATGTGCTGCCGGAGAAAGCGGCTGCGGATATCGCCGGGTACAAATATACACAGGAAATAATGCCTGAGAAAACCGCGGCGGAAAAAGCGATGTACGGCGAACAGCAAATGAAAATCGAGGAAAGGGCGCCGATTTATTCTCAGTTTTATAATCAGGCATTGAACGGCATAGATGTCCGAGAAGCTATGAGCGGCGCGTCCCAGGAGGTAGCGCATCAGTTTAACACAAATAAGGACGTTACCCTTCAGAATTTAAGGGCGCTCGGTGTAGACCCATCTTCCGGAACCGCAATAAGGGCGCTTGGAAATCTCGGGCTTGATCGGGCCAAGGCAATGGCAACCGCTTCAAATTTTGCCAAAAAAGAAGCGGAAGATACAAACTTTAACAGGATGCAAACAGCTCTTACGATATAAAGGAGGATTCGGCAATGTTAACATTAAATGATCTGCCTTCCATAAATCCGTTACAATATGCCATGCAGGCGTCTGGATTACAGGGGCAGAAGATTTCTCAATTACAAACATCGTCTGCAGCCCAACCGTTTGATAAAGGGACAGAGGCGATCAAGGGCGCCCTCGGAGGCGCTTTGACCGGATTGTCCTTATACAGCGCTGCCGGCGGCGGATCTCCGACTCCACGCCAGCGACAGCAACTGTCAACACCGCCTCCATCCGGGATGACCGGTGCATATTCAAATCCTGACGGGACATATGGCGTTAACCCGAACACGGCGATCGGGGGTAATATGGACGACAGCTTACCTCAACCTGAAAGCAATTGGGATATGGATTCCATTTTCAAATATTTTAATTTTTTTTAAGGGAGCAAGACCATGACGATTGGCATCAACGATTGGCTGAATATCAGTAATCAGGCGTTAAGAATCGGTCAGGATATGCGCCGGAATGATGAAATCGGTCGGCAAAAAAACCTGGAGCATCAGGCGGGGGAGATGACTAATTACTTCATTGAAAATCCGGACGCCTTGGTTGGGATGGGGCCTCAAGGGTCAGACCCGAACGCCATCGGGGAGAAGCCGGCGCAGGGGCTACCATTCGCCAGCGCTGACCCGCAGGCATTAGCGGCAGCCAGGTTAAACGCGATTGATTTCTTTAACAAAAAAATGCTGAACGATGAACGGTCCCGAAAAGCCCTTTTTGAAAAAACCGCAATGGCGAGGCGAGAATGGCGGAACAACATAACGATGGCTAATTCCGTTGCCGAGTCAGGCGATAATATGGCGGCGTTGAGCCTGGTGGCGGACGCGAATAATCAATTTTTTAAAGACAATAAGAAGTGGGGAGTTGACGCAGACGGTTCGATGGTAGTTAAAGATCCGACCGGTCGGTCAAAAAAGTTGAACATTGATGCAAAAAAATTAATTAGTTCAATTATGAATTCCTCGCCCTTTCAGGACCAAAAAGAATACGACAAGGCAATGGTGGCGGCGGCATCTTACCGCCAAAAGATGAACCGCAAGTCCCTTAGCAAATACGAAGTCGTTCAAGATGACGATGGCAATACCTTATATGTGACTGATCCGATGATCGATGAATACGGAAATGTATCTCGCACCGTATGGACGTCGATACCGTTTGCACCCGGATCGAAAAAAGTCAAAGAATTGCCGGTTAGCGCAAAATCCGTCGAGGAACGAAAAGTCGAAACGGATGTTCGTTCAGGGAACGATACGAAATATGTCGAATTGGTTGAAAAATCTCTGAATTTAGGTTCGTCTGAAAATCAATACACAGGGCAAACAACTGGAATGTCGGGTGAGCAAAAACAGGAAATCTTTCAAACAATGCTGTCTCTTGGGGCAGTTATCCAGGAGATTCGAGGGAAGAAGCTGTCTCCCATGGAAAAGTTTTCCATTGCGTCCAATTTAATGAAAGAGGCCGCTAATAGCGCGGAAAAAGCGTGGCTGGAAGCGCAAAAAAGCAAGACCCCTCCGAAGGACCATGACAGCTTTGTCCATGCTCAAAAAATGCGGATTTTAAGCGACGGAATTAATAAGATCCTGGGTGATATTAAACAAAAATCCGGCGGCGGTCAACGGGGCGCGGCACAAGATCCGGCGCTCCGTGATGTTCCGGGCGCGGCACAGGGGCTTTTAGAAGGTGGCGGCGGGAGTACCGGAGCTGATTCAGGACAAAGCCGGGCCGGAGGGATGGATTCAAACTTGTCGGCGTTGGGGGCTGAACCTGAAAAGCCGAATGAACAAACTGCCGCCTCAATGGATACCTTTTTAAATAATAAATATCCGCCACAGCAACAGCAACCGAATGAAATGGGCGCCTTGGGTGGACAAGGGGCTTCTCCGGCCATGGACTCATATTTAAACAGCAATTATCCTTCAAATGGACTGACGCCGTTGCAACAGGAAATTCAGTTTTTAACGGGTGAAGAAGATATCATGGCGATTCAAGAACAAGAATACACACTCAAACAGCAATATCCGAATGCCAGCGAAGAAGAACTGACTCAGATGTTGAATGACCGAAGATATAATCCGCCGGACACGGCCATAGGCCAGGTCCAGGCTCGATAAAAAGGATTTCTTAATGCCTGTTCAAAACCTGACGGAATTCCGAAATAAATACCCGCAGTACGCAGACGTTCCTCCTGTTGATCTTGCTAAAATGATGTATGACGCCAATCCGGAGTTTCAGCAAAAAGGGGTTGATTTTGATCGATTCGCTGATGCTGTTGGCGTTCGTCAAGATATGGAGACATTTACGCAACCGTCCGCGCCAGCACAGCAAACAGCGCTTGGGGGCTTTGATTCACCTACTGGAAGCCAAAGCGCTCTCGGTCCTGTCCAGACAGCGATTCTTTCCAGTGCGGACATGATGGCCAATCAGGCGCAGGCAGATTATCGTTCAGCGTTGCAGGCAGGGGAGCCGGATGCAGAACCGCCGGGGCTTATATCTGATAGTTGGAACCGTGGCGTAAATCAATTACAGGCAACCGGGTATGGGGCGTTAGGTCTTACGGGCTCGGCAATCGGGTCAGATAAATTACGAGATTACGGGTTTGAAGGATACCAGCGTAATATTGAAGAAGCGCAACAATATCCGAAGCGAGTTGAATCTTTCAGGGATATTGATTCAGTCGGAAAAGCGGGGACATGGGCAGGGGAAACATTGGTTGAGCTTGCCCCGTCAATGCTTGAAGCTGGCGTTACATCGATGGCCGGAGCGGCTTTAGGAACGGCATTATCCCCTGGAGCCGGAACAGTCTCCGGAGGCCTTTCCGGTTTTATCGGGAAGCGAGCGATTAAAAAACTGATTGAAAAGACAGCCGCTCAATATGTGAAGAAAAATGCGAAGAAAAAAATAACCAAAGAGGCCGCTGAAGAACTAGCCAAGGCTGAAGTTAAAAAAATCGGGGAGCATTTAATCACCAAGAAAGCGATGCAAAAACTCGGAGCGCAAGCCGGTATCGTTGCCGGGGTTGCTCCTGTTGAAGCCGGCGGAAATTGGGCAGAGCTTTTAGAAGAACATGGGATAGACAATCCGGTGTCTGCGCTCGCCACAGGTATCGCGGCTGGTTTTGTTGAACTCGCTGGTGGTAATGCTCGACTGATAGGTAAGGTGTTAGGGGAACCGGCGAAAGAAGTTTTTGACAAAGCGGTCAAAGCTGGAAACCGGCATATAATTTCAAGGATGGCAATCGAAGCGGCGAAACAGGCGCCGGGCGAATTCGCACAGGAAAGCACTCAAGAATTCTTATCAATGGCAAATATCGCCTGGAATGACCCTGATTTTGAATTATTCACAAAAGAAAACGGGGAGCGAATTCTTGAATCAGGGATGGCCGGCGGTTTGGCTGGTTTAGCTGGCGGTTTTGCTGGTGGGGTCAAAGCGTCTCCTGACCATTCAGGCGGCGGGGATAGCACTAAACCTCAAACCGCACTCGGTCAGGCGCTATCAGATCCTTCCAATTTTGAGAAAAAAGAGCCTGAGATTATCATTCCAGAAAGGGATATTTCCATGTCGTCCAGCACTGACGCCATGGCGGATCACGTTCATATATCTAAGGCGACAGCGATCGACACGAAAGCGCAGGAAGCGGCAACGTCTCAGCAGAACGATAAACCGCAGCCGACAGATGAACAGATCAAGGCAGGGAATTACGAAAAAGCGCCGATTATGATGCGCGGGTTGCAGATCACCATCGAAAACCCGGACGGATCGATCCGACAGGAAACGAAACCGGACGATGCGCCGGATGATTGGCAGCCGTCATGGCAAACGAAAATGAACGGCCATTACGGATATTTCAACCGGACCGAGGGGAAAGACGGGGATCAGGTGGATGTATTCATCCGGACCCGACCGGACACTGAAACCGACAAAGCGTATATTGTTGATCAGGTGAATCCGGAAACCGGCGATTTTGACGAGCATAAAGTTATCATGGGCGCCTCAAATGAGGCCGAAGCAGAACAATTATATCTGTCAAATTACGAGGACGGCTGGCAGGGGTTAGGGGCGATTACCGAAGTCCCGATCGATAAATTGAAAAGATGGTTGAAAAAAGGGAAGCAGAAAACTTCATACAGTAAAGTTTTAAAAAAACCCGGGGAAACAAATATTTTCGACGACGAAACTTTAGATCAGGATATTAATCTCCCTGAAGATGAAACGGCAGGGATCATCGAGCCAGCGATCGGCGCACCGATCGACCAGGCAGCCCAAGCCAGAGCCGCAAATCAGGAAGAAATGGACCTGATGGACGAGGAAGGCGAGGGGGAGCCTTCTCAAACCGCACTTGGCGGGGCTTCACAGCCCGGCGCCGTCATTTCGTCAGAATCGGGAGAAGTCGGGCCGGGGCAAGCTGAGGCATTACCGGAAGCGGAGGATTATGAGCAAAGATATGAAAACCGGATGAAACAAATTGAATTGGCAATGTCGGCCGCCGAGATTGATTCGATAATTAATGAAGAACACGCCGATAAAGAACGCCATTTCCATGGAACTTCCAGAATTGAAAGCGCTGCAAAAAAAGCAAAGGAAGAAATCAAGGAGAAAGAAATCCTTGAACAATACAAGCAAGATTATCACGCCGGCAAATGGGTGATGTGGAACAGGGCGGCTTCAACTTCTTCAAAAGGCGCTGACCAGGAAGCGGCAAAGTTAAATAAAGAAGATCCGAAACACGAATACAGGGCCGAGAATTGGCAAGACGGGTTTGGTTCTTTTTGGGCAATCCGGAGGCGGAAGAAACCCGATGCAAAAAGCGAAAAAACTCCTGGAATTCCTGGTCAAGATGTGGTGGCTGGTGGTGTTGATAGTGAGCCTGGCGGCGTTGTGGGTGATGGTGAGAAGAAAAAGCCAGCAATAACAAAAAGAGGGAAGGCGTTACAGGAATATAACGAATATCTCCAAACCCTGACCGATGAACAGAAGCAGCAGGCGGGGGATCTTATTGTCGAGAATCCGAAGTCTCCGTCGATACAGAAGGTTAAAATCCAGAAGGCATTGCAGGAAAAGCCGGCGGAGAAACCAAAGACACCCGAGAAACCTATCGGTCCTAACTTTGTCGGTAAAAATCCGGACGGAGAAACGCTTTACCAAGACGAAAACGGCGTCCGGTATAAATACGAGCGAGGCCTCAAAGTCTCCGAGCCGGTTGCTATGATCCCGACCAGGGAAGGAATCAAGACGGAAGTGGATCGGTCCGGGTCAACAATCTGGCGGACCGTTGAGGAAGTTGAGGCCGAGGAAGGGGTTAAGACCCCTGAAAAGCCAAAAATGACATTCGAAGAATTTGAAAAGGAATACAGAACCGCCTTTGAAAATTCAATGAAATATTCACCCGATCAGGCCGGGTCCACACATTACACGGAGAAAATGGCGGAGCTGGCCGAGGCTTATCCGGAATGGGCGGAGAAGGCTGAGAATAATAGAAAAGCTGACCTGGAAACCAAAATCAAAAACTTTTTCAAAGCTGACAAACTTCCGGCCATGAAAAAAGCCCTTGAAAAAGGGGAAATGCCGAATGGGCGGAAGCTGACCGATACCGACAAAAAGATGCTCCGGGAAGAAATTGAAAAGATTGAAGGGGAGCTGAAGAAACCAGCAACAGAACCAAAAGTCAAAGACCCCGCAGAAAACGCCTGGCGGAATGAATTAACAGGATCGGGGAGATATGATGTAGCCAAGGCCGCCGGGTTTAATGATAAAGACGCCGGGAGAATTTCAAAGACCTTATGGCGCCATATCGATGATGCGGTGAAGGAAAAGCTGACTCCGCATTTAACCCAAGAAGCAGTTAAAAACGAAGTAATCCCCCATGACGGATGGGAAACCCATCTTATTAAAGCCCGGTCCTATGCAAAAGACCTTGGAGTTGATTTTGACGGTAGCGATAACCTTGAAACTGTTGTCGGGAAAATCAAAAAGCATTTATCCGGCGAGACAAAAACCGAGAAACCAGCCGACGAATTTTCCCCTGACAACCTTCTGGCCGAGTGGGACAAGCAGGCCGAAACCGTATCAGCCAAAGAAAAAGCCCAGGAAGTGAAACAGCATTTGTCCAATGCCATGGATAAATTCAAACAGATCAATGACATCCTGGGCAATAAGGGCAATTTATCAAACCAACCGATTGATGAAAATAAATATCAACAAATTAAGCCGTTATTACAAGCAGCTTTAGACGATATTCTTCAAGCCGGAAAATCGGCTGCGGAATTTGTAAAACTGGCGCTGGAAAATCTTAGCACGAACGGCAAGCCATATTTTAAGCGATTTGTTAAGAATGATATGAAAATTGTTGCAAAATCTGGTGAAAATGATTATATTAATAACAGGGAAGAATCCCCTAAAAAGGAGTCCGATAATGGCACTACCGATAACATTAGAGGGCAAAAACCATCAAAGCCAACGGCGGAAGATGATCGAGGAAGCGCTGAAAGCCAAAGCGCCGAAGATGTTTCAGGAAATGAAAAAGTCCAAGAGACTACCGAAGTTTCTGAAGGATCAGGAACAAATGCTGATGTCAGCGTACAACCAGGAAGCAAACCGGATAATTCTCGATCAAGCCAAAAATCAGAATCAAAACCCGATCAGTCAGAATCAACAGCTGGAAATGAACCTGAAACAGGCCTGGAAGGAAACTCAGGCAACGTATCTCGATTTCAGCGATCAGACTACACAATAAAACCGGGGACCCTCGACCGAGAAGGTGGATGGAAAAAAGCAGCAGAAAACAATCTGGATGCTGTTGAACTTCTCAAAAAAATCAATTCAGAAAACCGCAAAGCCACCCAAAAAGAACAAGAAACCCTTGCAAAATATGTCGGATGGGGATCGTCTGAACTGGCAAACAAGATGTTCCCAGGCTATTCGCAGCAGGGCGAAGTTATGGAAAATTGGGCGGATAGTGAGTGGAAGCCTCTTGTCGTTCGACTGAAAGAACTCCTTACTCCAGAAGAAATCAAAACCGCAGCCAAAAGTACCCAATACGCTCATTACACCAGCGAGCCGATTGTCCGGTCTATTTATAAAGCATTAAGCCGTATGGGATTTGAAGGTGGTAAAATCCTTGAGCCCGGTATGGGTATCGGGAATTTTATCGGCTTACTCCCGGCAAAAATGAGGAAAAATAGTGTTTATACCGGCGTTGAAATGGATCATGTTTCGGCTGGTATCGCAAAACTTTTATATCCAAATCAAAATATCTTACAGGCTGATTTTACAAAAC
>Ga0272444_10000810_pt1 | contig 31660 bp, 32 predicted proteins | sample SSMForm13_FD_201033 | JGI IMG/M metagenome (GOLD analysis project Ga0272444, IMG submission 201033) | Marine sediment archaeal communities from Little Sippewissett salt marsh, Falmouth, MA, United States - SSM-Form-13 | ecosystem: Environmental > Aquatic > Marine > Wetlands > Sediment ...
TCCCGGCCTCCGCCGAAAATCCGCAGCAGCATCAGGAACAGGTTGATGAAGTCCAGATAAAGCCTCAGAGCGCCCAGAATGGCGCCCTTTCGAACCACACCCGCATCCACGCCCGCAGGCTGGGTCAAGGCCATGTTCTTGATGTTCTGGGTGTCGTACGCGGTCAAACCCACGAACACGAGCACGCCGATGTAGCTCACTACCATGCTCACTGCGCTGCTCCGAATGAACATGTTCACCACAGTAGCAATGATGATGCCGAAAAGGCCCATGAGGAGAAATCCGCCCAGGGAGGTGAGGTCCTTCTTTGTGGTCCAGCCGTAGATGCTGCACGCCAGGAAGGTCCCTGCACAGATAAAGAACGTGCTCACAATGGAGGCCTTGGCATAAGCGAGAAAGATAAAGGACAGTGTCACCCCGTTCAGGCCCGCGTAAAGCACGAAGAGCGAGGTGGCCGTTCCCGGGCTCATGCGCCCCACTGCCCCGCTGATGGCAAAAACCAGGGCCAACTCACCGATGAGGAGCCCGAAGAACAGGAATCTGCTTCCAAATACCAGCTGAAGGATGGTCGGGCTGTTTGAGACCATATAGGCCACCACGCCGGTCAGCGCGAGGCCGATAAACATCCAGTTGTACACGCTTCGAACGTATTCGTTCACCACGACTTCCGTTCTCTGCCTTGCAAGAGACGGATTGAGTGCCATGCTTCTCCCTCCTCTGTTCGGCGCGTAGGACGCCCTCCGCTCCCGTGAGCAGAGCGGCGTATGCGCAAGCCATTGTGTTCCTTTTGGTTTTGAAGGTCTTCCGGCCGTTCCCTTCGGCCGTCGGCTTTCAAGACCCAAGTTCTTGGTGATTATAAGGTCCCTGGAAAGAAGTTCAAGGGGTAAATGCGCCCGGACCGTCCAGGCACTCCAGGGTGCGTATGCGCTCCAGGATCGGGGGATGGGAGTAGTGAAAGCGCACGTACACGGGATGGGGCCTCAGGTTGGCCAGGTTTTCCCGGGCCATCTTTTTCAGGGCCCGGACCAGCGGGGCCGCCCCGGCAGAGGTGGTGTGGGCGAACCGGTCCGCCTCGCGCTCGAACCTGCGCGATAGGGCCATGGAAAGAGGAGAAAGAAAAAACCCTACGGGCTCCCACAACACACCTGCAAGGAAGAGCCCGGCATAGTCGGGGGAAACCGCGAACCCGAAGGCCCGGTAAAGGGGCTCCCACTCCATCAACCGAGACGCTGCAAAAAGAAGCACCAGGGCCGCACCCCCGAAGATCAGGATCTGCTTCCACACATGGCCCTTCTTGAGGTGGCCCATCTCGTGGGCCAGCACGGCGAGGATCTCTTCCGGTTCATGTGACTGGAGGAGTGTGTCGTAGAGGACGATCCGTTTGACCCGCCCGAGTCCCGTGAAGTAGGCGTTCGTGTGGCGGCTTCGGCGGCCCGCATCCATTTGCTGAATGTCCCTTACGGCCACGCCCTGCTCCCGGGCCAGGGCCCGAATGCGCTCCTCCAGGGACTTGTCCTGTACCGGGCTGAATTTGTTGAACAAGGGGGCAATCACCGTGGGGTAAAGCACGAGCATGAGGAACTGAAAGGCCATCAGGATAGCCCAGGCCCACACCCACCACGCCGGCCCCGCAAAGGCGACCATAAGGAGGAAGAGACCCAGGAGCACACCGCCCAGGACGACCGCAATCACCGCCGATTTCAGGTGATCCAGGACCCACAACCTTCGCGTGCTCGTATTGAAGCCGTAGCGGGCCTCGATCGTGAAGGTGCGATAGGAGTCGAAGGGAAGATCGAACAGATAGAAAACCGCTGCGGGGACGGCAAAAAAGATTAGGCCGGAACTTACGCCCCCCCATCCTTGAAGGGCCTGAGCCAACCCGGGCAACACACCGGAGAGAAGAAGGGCCAGGAACAGGAGACGTTCTGCAACCGACTCGATGCCGGAGAACCGGATGCGGTCCAGGGTGTAACGGTCCATGCGGGCCAGGTCCTCCCGGTCGATCACCCCTTCGAACGCGTCCGGCACTTGGCCCTTGTGTCTCTTCACCTGCCCTGCATTCACTGCTTCAAGGGCCAGCCGAAACCCCGTGCTGAACACGAACAGCACCAGGTATGCCACGAGCAGCGGGTGCAAGGGAATCATGCCGCACCCCGCTTCGTCGCCGAAGAATCCACGGCCCCCCGCCCTGATCCCCGCTTGTCCAGAATCCCGCACACCCGCTCCCAGACCTCTTCCACTCCGATCAGGTCCATGCAGCCGGATTCCGGTCGAATGCAGGTCTCCTGGCGGCAGCCGCAGCACGGAACGTTCTTGAAGAGCACCTCCCCGTCTGGGCTAAGGGGGCGCCACATGTGGGGGAAGGTCGGCCCGAACAGGGAAACCGTGGGACAGGCCACGGCGGCTGCCAGGTGGCCGGGCGCCGAGTCGTTCCCGATGAACAGGGTGCAGCGCCGCAAGAGCTCACCCATCTCCAGCAGGCTCAGCTCGTGTGTACACAGGGCCGGCGGCTGTGCCATGCCGGCCGCCACTTCCTGAAGAAGGCTTTCTTCCCTGGGACCGCTCACCAGGATCACAGCCGCATGGTACTGCTCCTGAAGACGCCGTGCGACCTCGGCAAAGCGCTCCGGACGCCACATGCGAAGGGGTCCCCGGGCTCCCGGATGGATGACCACCCGAGGACGGTCGTGGGGAAGCCGGGCGCGTTCGATCCAACGGTCCACCCACTGTTGAACCGCCTCGGGCACGTGCAGGCTCAGGCTGCGCTCGAGATCCTCGAACCCGAGCAACCGCAAGGAGGCCAATTGATGATCCACAATGTGGTGCGCTGCCGGATCCGCATCCACGAACCGGTTCATGAGAAGCCTGGAGAGGGAACCCGCATGCGCGTGGGTGATTCGCACACGGGCCCCGGTAAGGAAACAGATCAGGGCCGCCCTGTCCCCGTGGGTGTAATCGATGACAATGTCGTACCCCGCGGCTCGCAAGTCCCGAATCAAGGTCCTTTGATAGCGAAAGGACGCCCACCCCTTTTGCTTAGCCAGGTCGTAGTCGTACACCCAGATCTTGCGAATCCCGGGGTGATAGGCGATGACGGGCTCGGTCCCGCGGTTCACCAGAACGTCCACCACGGCCCCCGGGGACTTCTTTGCCAGGTTCTCCACCACCGGGACCACGCTCAAGGTGTCTCCGATGTATCGCAGCTTCACGATCAGGATGCGCTTCCCGTTCAAATCCACGTTCATGCCGTCTTCTCGACTCAAAAGGGACCGCTTCCCGCTGTCCCCGGGGGTTCCGCACGCCCGGTCTTCTCAATCCCGGACTTCGCTTTCAAGGGGCACAGAGAGCTCGCGGAGCTTGGCGTACTTTAGAAAGGAGCCGCCCGCATTCATCACTGAGATCATGAGCCCCTCGAATCCGTCCAACGCACCCCGCTCCAGGAGGTACGTTCGGAGGAACATCCAGAGGCCGTGCAGGGCAGGTGCAAGCGGTCCCGCGCTTTGTTTCTCCTCGAACAAGGACCGGGCCGCCAGGCTGGAGTACCGCTCCATCTTTTCCATCATCTCGGAAAAGTCCCGAAAGCTGTGGTGGTCGATGACCGCGTCCAGTGCGATCTCCTGCCCCCGAGTCAGCCATCGCTCGTGGACCTCCCTTCCGTCGAACGCACCCTTCCGCCTGTCCACGAGCCGTACGATGCGGTCCGGCCACCACCCGGCATGACGAATCCAGCGACCGTGAAAGAAGTTCCTCCTGCGAAAGCTGTATGCCCCTGCGGATGCCCCCCCCGATTCCAGGACCCTTCGAATGGTCACGGCCGTCTCCTCGGGTACCCGCTCGTCCGCATCCAGAATCAGGACCCAGTCGTGTGCGCATCGATCAACGGCGAGTTGCTTCTGCGCGGAAAAGCCCTTCCACGGCTCCACAAAGACCCTCGCTCCGGCGGACTCGGCAAGGACTACCGTGCGGTCCCGGCTCCCCGAATCCACAACCACCACGTCATCGGCAAAGGAGACGCTCTTCAGGCAGGCTGGAAGTCGTTCCTCCTCGTCCTGCGCGATGATCGCCACGGCGACTCGGACCGGGGAAGACTCACTCCGCATCATGCCCTCCCCCCGTCTGCATCTTCCGTCCCTAGCGCGTTCAGTACGAGGGTAATGGGCCGATCCTCCTCGGCCTTGCCGGAGAACCGGATGGGGCCTGGACGGCGGTAGTCATCCTCCCCCGGCTCGGCAGCGAGCCATTTCTCCCGCAACGCCCTGGCCACCCGGAAGGCGGGGGATTGAACGTCGACCACGCTCTTCTCCAGGACCAGCGTCAGCTTTCCCTTTCGCTCTTCCAAATGCATGAGCGGGGCAATGGGAATGCCGATGGGGTCCCACTGGGAAAAATCCTTCTCCAGATTTCGAATGGCGGCCATCTGCCCTGTGGCCCCGTTGGCGATCAGGCCGAACACGCAAAGCCCCAGGTTGTACGTGTACGTGCAATCGAACCGCGTGGGGTCGTTCCCGCGGCCGTCGTACCCATAAAAATGGGTCTGGGTCTTGAAGTTCGGGACCGTGGCCTTGAAGACCTTTTCCACGGCTGGCGGAACCGGATCGTTCTCCTCGATTGCGCCGGCCCGAATGATTTCCTGACGCAATGTCTTTCGGGAAATGATCTCCTTTCTCATCCGAAGGAGCCCTTCTTCCCCATAGTTGGAGAACAGAGCGGGTCCGTATCGATCAGGGTCCAGTCCGTCCTTTTCCAGGACCTTGCGGTAGTAGGCCGGGTCTAAGGCGAGGGAGTACTCCCCGCGCTCACGGAGGATGCTCAGGTGATCGCGCACCATGTCCATGATCACCTTGTCCGTTTCCACCAGCGAGAACTGGAAGTTCCCGTGGCTGTCCCTCTCCGTGAGCAGTCCGTCCTGGAAAAACGGCGGCAGGTCGTTGAAGAGATCGTCGTCACGGTCGCTCCAAATGGGAATGGTCTGCTCCTCCTGGGTGTGCCGGGCCAGGTTGCGCAAGTACTCGAGTTTTTCGGAAAGGGTCGGGTATCTGAGGTGGAAGTGACGATCATGGGTCTCGTTGTACCGCGCGATGATCGTGCTGAGCTTGACGATGAACACCTGGATCTCGTTGATGAACTCCAGTACCCCCTCGGGAATGACAATCACCCCGTAGTTCTTTCCCGCAGCGGCTCGCTGGATAATGCCCTCGCAGACCACGCGGGAGAGATGGCGAAGGGTCAGGCCATAGGCGCTGTAGTCCGTCAACCCGGTCTCCCGGGCGCGCTCCAGCCGTTCGGGATCCACATAGTCTGCAAGGTCCTCCCCGATAAGCGTCATGTTCGCATGTGTCTGAAGGGCCACCTCCAGAGCCAGGTGACTGGCCACACGCCCCATGACTTTGCAGATGTGCCAGTACTTCACGTCCGAGCTGCTGTCCGTGCAGAGATTGGCGATGTTGTTGGAAAAGGCCCGTGCCGCCGTGTGGAACCCGAAAGACATGGCGCAGAGAACGTTTCCGAAAGCGTCCCGAACCTGGATGTCGCCGTCGATGGTTTTGGGAACCCCGATGACCTGAATCCCGTGGTCGTGAAACGCCTCTGCGAGGAATGCGGCATTCGTGTTCGAGTCGTCCCCCCCTACGACCACCAGAGCGTCCAGATCGAGGTTCTGGCAGGTCTCCCTGGAAAGGGTCATCTTCTCTTTTGTATCGATCTTGGTGCGACCGGTCTTGATCATGGTGAACCCACCGAGATTTCGATACCTCCTCACCTTCTCCTCGGTGATCTCAACGGCTTCGTTCTCAATGATGCCGTCCGGCCCCATGAGGAATCCATAGATCCTGGATTCCGGATTCGCGGCCTTGGCCGCTTCATACAGCCCGGCAATGACGTTGTGCCCCCCGGGAGCCGGTCCCCCGGAAAAGACGATCCCGATGTTCCTCCGTTTTTGACAGCGCTCCCTGGATTCCGCAGCAGGTGCATCCTCCCTCACGATTTCCTGCACCCGGTTGTCGATGATGGATGGAAGCTCTTTTGCGGCATGCGGATCGATGTCGAACGTGTACGCATCGGTCTCTCGAAGCAGGGTGTAGGATCCTTCAAAGGCCTTGCATCGCGGCGGATCAAATCCCCGGCGCTCCATGAGCTCCCGGTTGATGCTCGAGACCGCCTCCTGCACCTCTTTTCGCTTGAGTAGTTCCTGCGTGCGCACAAGCGGTTGATCGGACATGGATACCCTCCGGATGTCGCGCCCCGCACCTTTTCGCTTCTCGAAAGGTCCCTCGAAAGCCGCCGAGCGCATTCGATTGCAGCATACTTTTTCCGTGCGTTTCCAAGTTGTGCTCCATATACTATCTATGATATTGCGCGTTTGCAAAGGGAAACCACAGAAGGAGATACCCATGTCGAACGTCAAGGACGTGCCCCAGAGAAAGACGTCCAAAGCCATCCTCGACGTCCTGATCAACCTCCCCATTTTCGACACATTGGACTCGGACGAGCTTCGAATCGCCACCAAGTACATGAACCTGATGGATGTACGCGAGGGAGAAACCGTCTTCAAGGAAGGCGACCAGGGCAACTATGTCTGTTTCGTGGTGAATGGCATTCTGGAGGTCATCAAAGGGGTGGACACCGGTCACCAGGTGGTCATCGCGACTCTTGGGAAGAATCGTTCCATTGGAGAAATGGCCGTGATTGACGACTTCCCCCGCTCGGCCACTGTCCGTGCCAAAAAAGAGTCCACCCTGCTCATCCTCACCCGGGAGGGCTTTGACAGTGTCCTCGAAGACCACCCCGGAACCGGGGTGAAGATTATCAAGGGGCTCGCCCGCCTCCTGAGCCAGAACCTGAGGAAGACGTCGAGCCGCCTGGCCGACTACATGCTCCCGTTGAGCTGAGGGATCGTCAAACGCCATCTTTCTTGCCGGGCGTTCTGCCTCATCGCCCTGAAAGGACAGGGAATGCCCTTCCTGACCGGTATCATCCAAAGCGGAGCCGGAAAAGGCGCAACCTTCACCCAGTTGGACTGGGTGGTGGCGCAGTGCCGGCGCATGCTCGGCTACGAGCCGTTCCCCGGCACGCTCAATGTCCGGGTGAACGACAAGAACACGGAGTCTCTGGAGGATTTCCTGGAGGAAACGGACTTCGAGCTCGTTCCGGAAGATCCCGCCTTTTGCACGGCCCGGGTCAAAAAGATCACGGTGAACGGGATCCCAGCCGCCGTGATCCTGCCCTCCGAGGATGTGCGAATTCACGAAAAACGGGTCATTGAGATCGTTGCGGCCTTCAGCCTCAAGGAGGCCCTCGGGCTCGGAGACGGGGACTGTGTGATCCTTGCTGAAGGCCGGTGGGACAAAAGGCAGGCCGTGCAGTCCGAAAACCAGCCCATGGGCCGGTACAGAGAACTCTACGCCTTTGCGTCCTCTGCAGGCGCCTTGGAAGGGTATGTCTATCCCGAGCAAAACCGGGACATGGGCCATCTCGATGACTGGATCAACAATCTGGTGAAGCAGTACAGCGCGCTACCGGAGTCCGTCCGTGCGAGCATCCAAGACCTGCTGGACCGGACCGTAGGACGTGCCGTTCAATCCCTCGAGGTCGAGATCGGCAGCGACCACCCTCACATCCTGGCCCTGCGCTCCATGCTCAAGGGGGAGATCCCGGCCTCCCCCCACGACTTTGAGCAGGAGAAAAGGGAAAAGGCCGAGCGCTACGGGGACTAGGAGCCGCTTTCAGTCTTCTCAAAACCAGGGGATCAGATCCCGGACACTCGAAACGATCAGGTCGGGGCCATTCGCAGCCAGGGTCTCGTAATCATCCACGCCGGTCAGAACCCCTATGGTGAACGTTCCGGCCTGCCTGCCCGCCACCATGTCCACGTCCGCATCTCCCACATAAACGGACCGCCCTTCTTCCACGCCCAGGCGCCGTGCGCAGGCCGTGAGGGGTTCTGGATCGGGCTTTTTTGCCGCCGTGTCCTCTAGGACGATCACCGTGTCGATCAGGCCGTGGATTCCCGCCTCTTTCAGGGGCGAAAGCTTCCTCTCAATAAACTGCATGTGAGACGCCGTGACAATGCCGATTCGAAGCCCCACTTCCTTCAAACGATGAAACAAGGCTCGAACCCCGGAGATCAAATCCACCGAATCCGGATACAAACGTGCGGAAATCTCCCTCCCGGCCCTCATACAGGCCTCGATGAGCTCCTCCCTGCGTTCCGCCATGGACTCCGGGATGAGATGTCGGAACCCTGTCAATCCCTCCTTGATCATGGCGGCCACGGCCTCACGCGGGGCCTGCGGCAGGCCGACCTCGTCGAGCATGGCCTCTGCAATCCGAAAATAGGTGGGAATGGAGTCGATCAGAGTCCCGTCCAGATCGAACATCACGGCCTGGAGACGGCTCCTCTCCCGCGCAAGGCTTTGGAAAGCCCGGCTCCCCCTTCCCCCATCCTGCCGCCCGGTGTCCTTGCTCACAGCTGAATCGCTTCCCGAAACCCGAACCGGATCCGGTTGTCCATGTACAAGACGAGGTCTGGCTCGAACCGGTAGAAACGCACGCGAAACCGCTTTGCGAACTTCTCCAGGTCAAGATCCTCCCTGGGATCAAAGAACTCCCGCGTGAAGGGATATTTGGCCACATAGGCGCGAACCGCCCCGAACGCCTTTGGTCCCGGGCGGACCTTTCGAATGCGCCCCGACATCTGAAGCCCCCGAATTTCCTGCCAGGAGGACACAAAGGGGTAGATGGTAGCTGCGGCCTGGCCGCTTTCCTGGGACTCCTGAATATGCCGCGAATCCGAATCCGAAAAAAAATACATGGCACCGCGGAAAAACACGAAGTAGACCGGGGCGGCCCACGCCCCTTCCGCCCCGGCCGTGGCCAGGGCCATGGTGCTCTCGGAATCGATCAGCTCTCTTGCAAGGGACTGAAGGTCGTGCCCGTTGGTCATGGTCTCCCCACTCGTGTGCTGAGTGTCACGGTCCGATTCCGCATTCCATGCTCCGTCCGAACAAAACAGGGTTGCGGACCGTTTCCGCAACCCCGTGAGTATTCTGGCGCGCCTGGCAGGATTCGAACCTGCGGCCTGCGGATTAGAAGTCCGCTGCTCTGTCCAACTGAGCTACAGGCGCACAACGCGACGAGCGCAACTCCTTGCCCGCTGCCTCTCTCGGCGGTGTGCCCTTTCCTTAGCCCGGCTCTGAATTCCCTTGAGCAATGGCACGGCAAAAAGGCCCTTTCTCGGCCTTGCCGTTTACCTCGCCCAGTCTCCTTGACACTTTCCCCGCCTCGTGGCCGTTCAGGACCTGCCGAAGCAGAAAATTCGTGTTTTGCTCCAGCATGCCCATGGTTTCAGCCAGGGCCTTGAGCTGGGTCAGGGTCTTTCGCGATTTTTCCCTGGAAGGGATCTCCAGGTCGGGGTGGTTCAAGATTTCAATCAACCGGGCCACGGCCGATGCATCGAAACGGCTGCTTCGCGTATACAGGAGGTCCACCCATTCCCGCTTAATGCTCTCCGGCAGCTTGTCGTAGCTTCCGATGATCTCGGATTCGTGCCCGTAACAGAGGGCTTTCTTGAGTTTTTCAATAACTTCAAAGACGCGAGTCCTGCATTGGGTGCCCGTATCGAACTCCTGGAGCGCACGCTCCCATCGCGACGCGATCTGCATGCTCACCCAGTTTTCACCCATATCCGGAGGAAGGAAAAGCTCGAGAAAACGGTTCTGCACATCGATCAGGTCCTTGCGCACGGGCTCCGATACGCTGTCCATGCCCTCGGCCAGTTGGTTGAGCTCCTGGATTGCAGCGTGCTTGCCGTTGACCTCCCGCCGATTCTGCAAAAGGATCTCCTCCCACTGCTCACGCAGGAACCCGATTTCCTGTTTGACCAGCGAGAAGATGAGCCCGGTCTTGGTTATGGCGTTCCGAAGGGAGTCCGCGAGGATGTTGCAGGCGTTCAGACGGTCATTGGCCAGTTGCTGCATGGCCTCCAGGGAGTCCTGCCGAAACTGGTAGGAAAGCAACTCCGTTCCCAGCGCCCTGGACAACTCCTTGATGACCCGGGTCTCGTGGCTACCGATAAGAATCGTGCGGGGTCGGAAATGGATCTTGATGACAGCAACCACCGCATATTCGCTGTCCCTCCATATGATCTCACCAGCAGCATTCTTGGGATACTCGGGAAGAGAGTAGATGGTCTGGTGCAAGTCGGACTTCCGCACCAGGACCGGCTCCATGTGGTGGTAATCCTCCCACTCCCCGTCGACCTGAAGGCGAACGCTTCGAATGTCCGTGAGCGGATCCTCGGAAGTCCAGCTCTTTTGCCGCTCAACGCACCAGCCCATCGCTTCCAGGGGACGGCCCTCCTCGTCGCGGTAAGAGAGCCAGGGTTTTCCGGGCGCGTTGTACTCGGACTGCTCCGGCAGTCCCCAGGAAATGTGTTCCCGCTTTTCGTCGATATACCCGGAGGTAACCCGCGTGGCGATCAACTCGGGAGGGCTTCCGATCCCGTAAATGGTACCCTTGAAAGCGTTCGGAAGGCAAAGGAGGATCGTTTCGATCATGCCTTTGCAAGCCTTCTCCAGAATCGCCTTTTCAATGGTAATGGACACCGTATTTCCGACCGACCTCCGAATGAATCGCGCAGCTAAATAACAATACGGTATTTAAGGGAGAATACTTTAACGGTTTTTGTCTTGTTGTCAATGGAAATGATACCGGAATAAAGCATTCGGTTCCGGTTTTGAATCTACCCGCAGCAAGCTCGGAGACTGCGCGAGCAAAGCATTTTCAACCCCTCCTTGACAACCCCTCGACTCGCTGACAGACTTGGGGCATGCTCGATTCCAGCCTCATCATCGATCACATCCCCCGGGCTCAGGGCGCCCTTTTTCTCGCCGGCTTCGAAGGGTGGGGAAATGCACTGGATGTCTCGAGTGGAATGATCGACTTCCTGATCCGCGAGCTGAACGCCGAACGCTTTGCGCGTCTCAACCCGGATCCCTTTTACCGCTACGATGAACATCGTCCGCATGCCAACGTCCAGCACGGCGTCATGAAGGAGGTCACGCCTCCCGGTGCAGTGTTCCATGCGACTTCCCGAGAACCCGGCGGCCGGGATCTCGTGCTCTTTCGGGCGACGGAGCCCCAGCTCCAGTGGTACCGTTTCTGCGATGTCGTCCTCTCGGTCTGCGAGATGACCGGGGCATCCAGCCTGGTCACTATCGGGAGCATGTTCGACGACGTTCTCCATACGGACACCATGGTCTCGGCGTTCGCATCGCGTCCTGCCATCCTCTCCGAGCTCGAGCCCCACCGCGTGGTCCCGGTAAACTACCAGGGACCCTCAGCCATTCACACACTCATTCAGGAAGCCGCTGAGAAACGGGGAATGGATGCCCTGAGCTTGTGGTGTCACTGCCCTTACTACCTTCAGGGAACGACACACTTCGGGCTGCTCTCCCATCTGGGATCGATTCTGGGGGCATGGGGCGGGTTTGAGGTGAATACGTCGGAACTGGACGCCACCTGGCGTCGACTGACCCGGCAGATCCAGGAGATCATCGAAAAAAACCCCGAGCTGAAAAATATGATCAACGATCTCAGGAAGGCGAAAGTGAAAGGCTCCTGGGATACCGCCCGAAGGCACGATAACGTCATTCAGCTGGAAGACTTCCTCAAACCCGCATAACCCGCTAAGCGCTTTCGTCCTCCCCAGAACGTTCTCCCCGATGTTCTCGAACCGCTCTCACGAGGGCGGGGATGATCTCGCCTGCGCTGCCTTCCAGGAAGACGTCCGTCATGGTCCCGGTAAGATGCGTTTTCTCCCTGTTGATTTCGATGAGTCTCGCGCCTTTTTCCTTGGCCATCAAAGGAATCGTATTGGCCGGGGAGACGAGTGCAGAGGTCCCCACGATGAGCAACACCTCTGCTGAAGAGGCCAGCTCGAAGGACCGGCTCAATGCATCCATGGGAATGGGCTCACCGAAAAAAATCACGTCCGGTTTGAGGGGCTTGCTGCAGGCACAGCGGGGCGTTCGTTCTCCGCGCTTTTCTTCGACCCCGTAACGCTTGCCGCACCAGATGCAGGTGAGCGTGCTCGAGTTGCCGTGGTACTCGATGACGTTCCTGGCCCCACCCGCCTGGTGCAGGTTGTCGATGTTCTGGGTAATGATGTGGTGCAGAAGCCCCATCCTTTCCAGCTCTCCCATGCCGAGGTGGGCAGGATTGGGCTTGGCCCCACTCACCAATGCGTCCATGTCCCGGAGCATGTTCCAGACTTTTTCAGGGTCCCGGCGAAAGGCCTCGATGGACGCGTACTCCGCTGGATCGTACTTGGACCAGAGACCTCCTGCACTGCGGAAGTCCGGAATCCCCGACTCCACCGAGACCCCCGCCCCGGTGAGCGCAAGGGTCAACCGTGAGCTCACGATCCATTCCGCTGCCTGTTGAATCCGCTCTTGCATGTCTGACCGTTCCGATGCGCCCTGAAGCGCATCACCACGATACAGATGGAATTCCCAAGCCCTTCCCCAAAGCCTGGGGAGGAAAGCGCGAGAGAGGCATTTTCACTTTTGCCCCGAGCTCACGTTCCATCCCCCTCCTTGACGCACAAGGAAAAACCGATTCGTCTGGAGGCGATCCGAGCGCCGTGCGCTTCCTGAACAGCCGGCAGACTCTTTGTCAATAGGGCTCCAGGATCAGCTTCCCTTCCGAGTTCATGTATCGCTTGATTCTTGCTTTCAGGCTCTTCTGCTCTCCGAAAATATTCACCATCCTCACTGTTTCCCCGTCGACCTCCACTTCGTCGACGTTTTCAAAAAGCTTTTCTTCCTCGCCGTTGCGCAGGATAAAGGCATTCGCCTCACACATGATCCATCTCCTTTTCTCTCCCCGGCTCGGGATCTGCAAAGGAGGTCGAAGGCCTCCATGCACGATCCCGGAAACTCATCCCAGGTTCTCGAGCGCTTTTTTCAGCATGGCCGTGCTCTTGGCCGTGAGCTCAATCATCTCTCGAATGGCTCTTGCACTTTCCACTTTTCCCGCATCTTCCAGTTGTTCGCCAAACAGCTCGTACTCCTCCTGATGGTGTTCATTGTGATCAATCCAATGTTCAAGCCGAATTTTCGCCTTTTCCGTGAATTCCATATCGTGAAACCTCCTGGTCATCGAATCGAAAAGAACCACATTCTTGCTCATTCATATTTTAAAGATAACAGCGCCTGCAAAGCGTGTCAACGGCCCTTCATGCCCCTATTCGGGCGTTCTCGCATCTTTCGATGCTCCGGACCCTTTCAGGCTCGAGAGCGAATTGCATCCCAAACGCACGCGGGTCCCTGGGGCACATCAGGACTGCAGGACGGTTCATTCATTTGGAGAAATTTCTTCCGCGAATTGAACGCTCGCGGCTCCAAACCCATTCTCCCTTGCTCGAGATCAATTCTCCTAGATTTATGTTGACTCCCTTTTCACGTCAAGGTAGTATCTTCGAGATCTTTTTTGCTGGAGGAGCGATATGCCGAATCAGGATTTCTTGGAAGGAAAGCGGGTCCTCATTGTGGATGATGAGCCGGATATCCTCGAAACCCTCGAGGAGCTGCTCGACATGTGCCTCATCGACACGGCGCCGAACTTCGAATCGGCCCGCAAGTTTCTCGAGAAAAATGATTACGATGTCGCCATCCTCGACATCATGGGGGTTCAGGGATACGACCTCCTTAAAATCGCCACACAAAAGGGCGTACCCTGCCTCATGCTGACGGCTCATGCCCTCAGCCCGGACAACCTGGTCAAGTCGCTGAAGGAAGGCGCCCAGTCCTACGTACCCAAGGACAAGATCACGGAAATCGCCACGTACGCGAACGAGATCCTGGAGGCGGCCGAACGAGGAAAGGACGAACGGGACATCCGATGGTATCAGCGTCTCAAGCCATTTTTCGATCGGAAATTCGGAAAAGGCTGGAGGAAGAAGGACGCCGATTTCTGGAAGGATTTTGACCAGAAATACGTCAGCAAGAAGGAAGAGCTGGAAGACATCCTGTAATCACTTCGATCCAACGGGTCAGGGAAGACGACGCTCGATTCAGAGGGGAACCTCCACGATGAAGGTCGCTCCCTTGCCCGTATCACTGTCCAGAGAAAGCCTCCCCTTCATATCCTCTACGAGTACGGAAACCCCTGCCAAACCCAGGCCGTGCCCCCGTACGCAGTGCTGCTCCTTCATGTCCATTTGGAAATAGCACTCGAAGATGTGCTTGTGATAGCTACGGGGAATCCCCTGTCCGTCGTCGCTCACCGTGAGGGCCAGAGAGTCCTTTCCCTTCTCCACCCTGACATCGATCCGTTCCTGACGGTACTTGAGCGCATTGTTCAACAGGTTTCGAAGGATCTGCTTCATCTTGGTCTCGTCGAGGCGAATCTCTTCTTTCCACAGGCCTTCGTCCACGTGCAGTCCGATGCCACGTTCTGCAAGCAAGGTTTTCAGGCTCTTCAGCCCCGAGCACTCCCGAATGCACTCGGCTGTCTTGAGATCCGTCAGATCAAAAATCTCCTCCAAGGCCTGCTCGATAAACTCCGAGATTCGAAAGGAATCCGCCACGATGATGCCCATGTTGGCGCGCCCGATTTCCATGGCGTCATTGACCAGGGACTTCGTCACCTTCGTGTTTCTGAGCACCCGGTGCAGGACCTTCTTCTGCTTTTCCGAAAGGCCTCCATACTTTTCTTCCCGATCGAGTAATGACAGAACACCGGCCTCGATCACCGCAAGAGGTACCTTCAGGTCATGAATAAAAAGGTCAAATTTAATGCGCTGATTTCCCACGGTACGACCTTGATTTTCAAGCAATGCCCGTTCCCTCGAAACCGTGTCGGGAGCCGTTTGTCCGGTGACCTTGCGATTACGACCAAACATCTTTTTGAAAAATCCTTCCGGGGCGGTCCCCTCCGACTTCCGACTCATAGTCTTTCGCGTCCCTCTGCTTCTTTTGTACCCTCGTTTCCGCCGCCGATCCCGGGTTTCTTCGAGGGGAAGGACCTTCACTCCCCACGGAAAGTCCGTCCCCCGGAATAGAAACACCGGCTCATCCCCGGTCTTTCCGTATCAACCGCCCGGCTCGACAAGCTCCATCTAAAACACGATGCCGACGTACCCGACAAAACTCGTGTCCGGTCGGACATCGTAACTCGTGGCGTACGCCAGCTCCTGTCCTGCTTTCACACCCATGGCCCTGGAGGCGGCAATCGCAGCGGCTGCAGCGCCTGCGCAGCAGGCATTCTGGCTGCGCAGGCCTTCCTCGATAACGCCTTCCGCATCCATGGCGATCATGCGGTCAATCACCCGCCTGTCGTTCTCGCTCCTCACCCATTCGAGGGCCTTTTCCCCCACCCCTTTGGGGGTGAACCCATAATTCATCCCGTAGTGGGTCAGGTCCGTGGAGCCAATCGCCAGAATATCGCGCTTCAAGGAGTCGGCCAACTCCACCACGCGCTCACCGATTCGAATCGACTCGGCCGCCGGCGGCACCCCTATGGGAACGATGTCGGCCTCCGGAAAGAAATGCCGAATGAACGGAAGCTGAAGTTCGATGGTGTTGTCCTGGCCGTATCGAGTGGCCGTCTCCACCTCGAACGGAAACTCAACGGCGAGAGAACCGGCCAGGTCTTCATCAATCGAGAGATTCCCCAGGGGTGTCTCCCAGGCTCCCTGCGTCATGATGAAGTTTGGGCTCCCCGGATGGAGGTGGCGTCCGAAGAGAACCACGGTTTGCGGCCTGGAGGCCTGAAGGCATTGAATCACGTTGCAAGCGGTCTGCCCGGAGAACACCCACCCAGCATGAGGAACAATACCCCCTGTATGCTTCCTCCCTCCATTCGGGCAGGGTCGCGCCTCCTTCATGAAGGACTCGATCATCCTTCGGCACTCCGAGCGGTTGCCGGGGTACCAGCTCCCTGCAAAATCCGCTCGTCGCACGCTCATCGACTGCCTCCTCCTCTGGACAAGAATAGGTCAAAAGAATCAGCCGACCCCATCCTCGGCATACGGTTCGGGATTGTCCCGGCTTGGGGCGATCTGCGGTAAAATACGAAAAACGCCGGGGGCCGGACTTCTCCGTCCTTATTGAATTTATTCGATTATGGAGCACTTTTGGGATGAATGCAAGATCAATGTTCGTGGATCCACACGTCCCAGGCCCGTTCGTCAATGTTCCTTGCAGCACATTTCGCAACCTGATAAACTTTGTAATTTTTAAACGAAGCCCGTCTGAATGGAGAAGCGGCCTTGGCGCACTCCTCGCTTCCCAAAGGCCGGGACCTGGGGGCCCCATGGCAATCACGGAATGGATTATTCGCATCCCTGTACTGCTTTTTGCTATCACCATTCACGAGTACGCGCACGGCAAGGCGGCCCTGTCCCTGGGAGACCCTACCGCACGCGATGCCGGAAGACTCACCCTCAACCCCCTTCCCCACATCGACCCCCTGGGGGCCCTTGCCCTGTTTCTTTTCAATTTCGGCTGGGCCAAACCGGTCCCTGTAGACACCCGATACTTCCACAAGCCGCGAAGAGACACCATCCTTATGTCCTTGAGCGGTCCCCTGGCCAACCTCGCCGCCGCTTTCGTGGCCGGGCTCTTCCTTCGCTTCATGATGCTGCCTTACGAACTGTATTTTATGACACTGGTCTATCTCCTCCTGATGAACACAGGCCTCGGGCTTTTCAACCTGCTCCCGATCCCTCCTCTCGACGGCTCCCACGTGATGGAGAACCTTCTTCCCTACGAGGCCGCCCGAACCTATCGTCGCGTGGGAAGGTACGCCCCGCTCGTCCTGATGGGCATCCTCCTCATGGACCACTTTGCAAACCTCAACATCCTGGGCAGGGTCCTTGGATACCCCATTTTCTACCTTGCCTCCCTCTTCAGCGGCCTCAACCTGCTCTGAATCCTGTGAGTATCCCCTTGACACAGAGGCCGGTATTCCGAGCGGCACAAGTCGGCCGTCCTGCCGGACCACACAGGATGGCTGCGAAGAAAATTCGTCGCTTTGCATGCATTTCTGCTTGAGACCTTCTGAGGAGAGTAACGTTGAAGAGGGATGAACGCGTGTAGGATACTTCATGAAGCGTCTTGACCACGATGTTTTATCTCTCGTTATGCATTCCCTTTCTTCTCCGTTCTTCTTGAGATCCCGGTCCATTCAATCGAGGTTTGACAACTTTTACGAAATCCGTTACTCAGGAGATATGCCATGAAATCGTACGGCTTGAGCAGGGCCGTGGAACTCAAGGAACATGAATACCCTCAAGGAAAACCCCGAAATCCTCCGTATCCAGGGAACGACACGGAAATTGGAGAAGGCCAACCAAGAGGTTGAGCGTCTCCTGGATCGTCTCCCATTGACAAGTCACCGCGAGGTCGCCCGGCTCGACCAGCTCATCAACGAACTCTTTCGACTGACCATGGTCACTCCCAAAACAGGGATCCCTCCCAGGATCATGATTTTCTTTGACAATGCAAAGGACAAGGCGTCCCATTTGAGACAGCGATACAACGAAGCCCTCTCAAAGGGGACCCTGCGCGCCGGGGAAGAATTTCCTCCATAGTGCGACGATAAGCGCCCCTGACCGTCGGTTCCGGGCCTCCTTGGCGGTGGAATCACATGAAGGAAGCGCAGAGTCCGCCTTGACAACACAAGAGCCGAAACCATGAAGATCGTGTTCATCACCACGGGGGGGACCATTGACAAAATCTACTTCGACCGGAAAAATCGCTTCGAGGTCGGCGATTCTCAACTCGGCGAGGTGCTTCGCGAAGCCAACATCACCCTTGATTACGAGATCATCCCCCTCCTGCAAAAGGATAGCCTCGATCTTCACGAGGCGGACCGCCGCCTGCTACTGGAAACCGTCCGAACAAGCTCCCACCGGCATTTTGTGGTCACCCACGGGACGGACACGATGATCGAAACCGGAAAAGCGCTTCTCCAGGCCCGTGGAAAGACCATCGTCCTCACCGGGGCCATGCAGCCCGCCCGGTTTCGATTCACGGACGCCGTGTTCAACATCGGCACGGCGGTTGCCGCAGTACAAATCCTGGACCAGGGAGTGTACCTCGCCATGAACGGCCGTATTTTCCACCCGCAGAACGCTTGGAAGAATGTCGATATGAACCGCTTCGAGGAAACGTGACAGGGAAATAGAAGTCCGAAAGCGAAACCGCAAGCGTGGGTGCCTGAGGCGTCAAAACGAGGGCCCCGCCTGCTGAAAGACACGAACGAGACGGATCGTAAAGGGGTCGATCCATGCTGGGGGCCATCGGAGGGGACATTGTAGGTTCTGTCTATGAAGGTCGCCCCATCAAGACTACGGATTTTTCACTCTTTTCATCCCGCGCGCGATTCACAGACGACACCGTCCTCACCGTGGCCGTTGCCCATGCCATTCTCAAAGGCGAAGACTACGCAACCTCACTCAAGCTCTTTGGAAGGCGCTATCCCCATGCCGGATACGGAGGATCGTTCCGCCGCTGGCTCTTTTCCGCTGAAAACACCCCGTACCGCAGCTGGGGCAACGGCTCAGCCATGCGTGTGAGCCCCGTGGGCTTTGCCTTTGAAACGGAAAGTGCCGTGCTTCGGGAGGCCGAGAGAAGTGCTGCCGTCACCCACAACCATCCCGAGGGCATCCGTGGAGCGCAAGCAACGGCCCTTTCCGTCTTCCTGGCGCGCACAGGTGCGGCTCGGGACACGATTCGACGAACCGTATCCATGCGTTTCGAGTACGATCTGAGCCGCACTCTGGCGGACATCCGGCCGGCATACCGCTTTGATGTCTCCTGCCAGGGTTCGGTCCCGGAGTCCATTATCGCGTTTCTGGAATCGGACAGCTATGAAGGGGCGATCCGCAATGCGGTGAGCCTCGGAGGGGACACTGATACCATGGCCTGCATCGCGGGTGGAATTGCTCAGGCATTCTACGGAGACATCCCCTCACCAATCGAGCAAGAGATCCGGGCCCGGCTTCCCGAGGACCTGGAACGAGTCGTAGATCGATTTATCAGGCAGTACCTGTAAGCCCGCCGTCTTACGCAAAATGGAACGCCCGGGAGCGGAATGGAGGGGGTGAGTGTCTTTCTCCTCACCGTGCGAAGGTATGCGTGCATTCGGTGCGACTACTCGGACTGCCCGGTCAACAGGGCCGCGACAATAGAGAAAGGCATCCGAGGCCGAGCCTTCACGGACTCTTATCCTTCCCTACTTCTTCAGGATGGAAGGTTCATACGTCCCTTCCTGCACCTGCTGCCAGAAGTCCTTGTGGCTCTTTTTCCAAGAAGCGCCGAAGGTCGTGTCGAAAAAGCCCCCCAGCCGATTGAATACGCGCTGCCATCCCGCAGCTCGACTCATGCTGAGCACTTCTTCAAGAAAGGGAACGATCTCGGTCATCCTCTCCTTGGGCAGGTAAGCCCGCGCACCCAGTTCGATAGAATTTTTTAAGGCCTCTACAGATACAGCATGGGCCGTGAGCATTACCGCCGGAAAACCCAGGTGCACGGCTGCATTCAGGAGATCGAATCCCCGAACCCCCATGATGTCGAGAATGACCAGATCGTAGGTCCACGAACGGAGCAACTGGTACCCCATCTCGTAATCCGTGGCGCGATCCAGGGTCAAATCCTTGATGTCGTCCAGCAGATCTTCCAGCGTGTCTAGCACATCCGGCTCGTCATCCACTGCCAAAAGGCGCTTGCCTTCTAAAATGCTCTGTGTCATGCGCTCCTCCGATGGTTCGCACTTTTTCCTGAGGGTCTTCGGCCTTCTCTACAATCGGAGGCTTGATCATACCCCCTGTGTGAACACATTGCAACAGGACAGACATATACCGACAGCGATTCCCCTGAATCAGCCGATGGTGCGCGTCTTTTCGGATGCAGCCTTTCGCGGGATCGGTCGTGGTGCTTTCTCTGGATGACCCAGGCAGACGATCCCCACGGGCATCCGCTCCTTCTCCACCTCAAGGATACCCCTCAGGTTCGCCCGATCGAAAAGAGTGAACCACAGTCCTCCAAGACCCATGGCATGCGCTGCAAGGAGCATGTTCTGAATAGCAGCTGCACACGCGTGCTGATAAGCTACGTTTCCTTCCTTCTGAAAACGATCCACACCGGTCTTTCGCGGATCGCCAATCACCACAACGAGCACGGGGGCTTGACGAAGAAAATCCACCCGATACTTATCGAGCCACTCCCACCCGCTCTCCTCCCTGGCCCAGGCCCGGCACCTCTCGGCTTCCTGGAACACGGCTTCCCGAACCTCCGGTGAGGTCACCACCACGAACTGCCAGGGTTGTGTGTTCAATGGGGAAGGTGCCCAGGTCCCCGCTTCGAGAATGCGCTCCAACGCTTTGGGATCCACCGGATCGGGTCGGAAACTTCGGCAGCTTCTTCGTTCCTGCATGGCTTGCCACACATCCATAGTCCTTGCCCCCCTGAAAATGCTTCACTCGCGAATTCCCCGCAGTCCCGCCTCTAGCGGGACTGCGGGGAGGCTCAATTGTCAGGTGTTGATATGCGCTTAACTTCCCGTAGTCCGCCTTCTTTCCTCATCCCGAATTTCCCTGCGGAGCAACTTGCCCACCTTGCTCTTGGGCAGCATGTCGCGAAATTCGATGTACCCCGGGAGCTTGTACGGTGCGAGTCGTTCCCGGCAAAACCTGAGAAGCTCGGTCCCTCCGACACCACGAGCATCCTCCTTGAGCACCACGATCGCCTTGATGCGTTCGCCCACCTTGCGATCCGGCACTCCCACCACACAGGCGCCGATCACGGTAGGATGGTCCTGAAGCACGGCCTCTACCTCGGAAGCGGATACCCGGTATCCCTTGTGCTTGATGATGTCGGCGGAGCGCTCCACATACACCAGTTGACCATCCTCCTGTTGTTTTACGAAATCCCCCATCCGGTAAAACGTCTTTCCCTGAATCTCCACGTAGGAACGCTCTGTCTCCTCGGGTTTATTCCAGTACTCCTTCATGGTGTAAGGCGAGGTGACCACCAGTTCCCCGCTCTCCCCTGGGGGGAGCGGCTCCAGACTTTCCGGATCCACCACCAGGCACTCCCGGCTCGCAAGGGGCAGGCCGATGGTGGCTGGCTCAGGCTTCCCGTCGATGCGGCTGTAGGTTACATGTCCCGCCTCGGTGGAACCATAGACCTGGTAGATAGGTCTTCCGAAGCGTTCTTTCCATCGCTTGAATATTTCCGCAGGCAGCATGTCTCCGCCGCAGTAGCAGTATGTCAGGGAACTCAAGTCGTATTGATCCAGTCGATCGTTCTCCAGGATCATGCGGTACAAGGCGGGTACCCCGAGAAACCAGCGGGCCCGGTTTCGAGCCACGGTTTCCATGATGGCGTCCACCTGGGGAATAGGCATGAGAAGCGTGCAGTTTCCCTTATTCAGTCCGATGGCCATGCACAGGCCCAGGGCCATGATGTGAAAGAGCGGGTTCACCGCAATGTACACATCTTCCCCCTCCTTGAGGTGCTCTCCTGCCACGTCCTCGGTCACGTCGTCCACGTAGGAGTTCATACCGATATGATTGCCGGGAACCCCCTTGGGAAAACCCGTGGTTCCCCCGGTGTAAAGGATGTAGGACAGGTCCTTCCAGGGATCGAGATCGGGTTTCTCGCGGAGCGGGGGATGGCGCAGCATCGAGCGGAACGAGACCACACGTTCGTCGCGATCCACCTTGCCGTTGGGAATGCGGTCGAAGAGGACGCCGAGGAAGCGTTTCCATGCAGGGACCAAGTCCGCCAGGTTTGTGACGATCGCCCGCTTGAGGCCTGTGCTGCCAAATACTTCCTTGACGTAACAGAAGTTCGTGTCCTGGCAAATCACGGTCTCCGCACCCGAGTCCTTGATCATGTACTCGATCTCAAAGGAGGTGTAAATGGGTGAGACCGGAACGAGCACCGCCCCCAGCCGTTGGATGCCTAGAAACGCGATCAGCCACTGGACGCAGTTTGCCGTGTAGATCATCACGCGATCGCCTTTTTTCACGCCCATGTCGGCCAGGGAGCCTGCGAATCGCTCACTCAGCTCCCGCAGCCTTGCGTAGGAAAAACGCGTGCCCAGGTAGATGACCGCAGGTCGCTCCGGGTATTTTTCGCTCATGCGGTCGAAGCGCGTGAATGTCAGTTCCTTGGCGAGTTCTTCTTCGGAAATCTTCATAGGGATCCTTCTCCTGCTTGATCAACCCCATTGTCAACTGGACGCGAACTCATTCTCACCATGAAGCCCACGAGCCAGGGATTCCCATGCATAATATTCTTCGTGCTCTTCGTGTCCTTCGTGGTGAACAAGCCGATGCATGGAGGTTTTCCCGGTTTGTCTGTTTTTTTATCTACTCCTCCACACCGAAGTACGCAGAGCGTACATCCGGATTGTCCAGCACTTCCTTCCGGGATCCCTCCAGCACGGCGGCGCCGTTCTCCAGGATAAAGGCGTAATCCACGATGGGAAGCACCGGCCGCGCGTACTGCTCGGTCACAATGATCGAAATCCCACGTTGATCGCGAATCTCACGGGTGGATCGAACGAGCACCGACTGAATCAGAGGGCTCAAGCCCATGAGCGGTTCGTCCAGAAGAAGCATGTGCGGCTGAGCCATCAGCGCCCGCCCGATGGCGAGCATCTGCTGTTCCCCGCCGCTCAGGAACCCGCCTACACGCTTCGAAAGCTTGGCCAGTGCAGGAAACAGCTGGAACACGTAGTCCAGGGTTTCACGGGCCTCTCTCGGGGAGGCCAGGTACCCGCCGATGCGAAGGTTCTCGAGCACGCTGCTCTCGTTGAAAATCCTCCGGCGCTCCGGACACAGAACGATTCCCAATCGGGCCCTTCGGCTCGGCTTGAGATGGGTGACGTCCTTGCCCATGTACTCGATCCGCCCGAGCACGGTAATGCGCTCCCCTCCGGCCATCTCCTCCTTCTTTCGAATATCCTCCATGATGCCGGAAAGCGTGTACATGAGTGTGGATTTTCCCGCGCTGTTCGCTCCGAACACCCCGACGATCTGATTCTCCTCACATCGGATGCTCACATTGTTGAGCGCCAGCATGTTCTCGTAGAAGACCATCAGATCCGCTGCTTCAAGCATAGGTCATGACCTCCTCCACCTCCTCTGACCCGAAGTACGCCTCACGCACCCGCTCGTCCGACATCACCTCTTCCGGTACTCCCTCCATGAGCTTCTCCCCGAAGTTGAGGACGACGATGCGATTGGCCACGCGAAAAAGCTCCCTCAACCGATGCTCGATCATCACCACGGTGATTCCGTCCATCTGAATGCGCTCGATGAGTGGGACCATGCTGGCGATCTCACTCATGCTCAGTCCGGAGAACACTTCGTCGCAAAGAATGACCTCGGGTTGAAGCGCCAGGCACCGGGCAAGCTCGAGTCGTTTCAAATACCCGGTAGGCAAAGTGGAAGCCATCTTGTACGGGACAAAGGAGTCCCGTTCGAAACCGATCTCCTCCAGGATATCGATTCCGACGGTGTTCCGGTCGCCGAGCTTTCCTCCACCTCTCCACCCGCCAGTGCGACGCGCTCTCGGAGAAAACAGGGGGATCACCAGGTTCTTGTAAGCCGGAAGGCTGTAATAGGGACGCATGACCTGAAAGGTCCTCGTGACTCCCATGTCGGCGATTTTGTGTGGCGGCTTGCCGCTGATGTCCTTGCCTTTAAAGAACACCTTTCCGGAGCTCATCTTTACAAACCCGGTGATACAGTTGACCACGGTGGTCTTCCCCGATCCGTTGGGACCGATAATTCCCAAGACCTCCCCGCGGCCCACGTCAAAGCTCAACCGGTTCAGGGCCAGAATCCCGCCGAATGTCTTGGAGACGTCCTCCACTCGAAGAATCGTTTCCCTGCTCATACCTTCACCCACCTTTCGAACTGATGGTACTTGCGCTGTCCGTAGTTCATAATGCCCTCGCTTCGAAACACGACGAACGCCATCAGTATCACGGAGTAGGCGACGATGCGAAGGGTCCCGAACTCCCGGAGGAGTTCGGAGATTGGCACAAGAATGAAGCACCCGAGCACGGGCCCCACCAGGGTGCCTCCGCCTCCGATCACGGTGGCCGCAATAGGCAGAATGGAAAAATCCAGGGCGAAGAGAGAAATCCCGCTCCACATGTAGATGTGCACAATGCAGGCCCCAGCCAGGCACCCCATTCCCGAGGCGATAAAAACCGCGAGTGCTTTGAAAAAGGCAATGCTCATCCCCGAGGCCTTGACCGCCTGATCATTGTCCTTCACGGCCCGGAGCACCAGGCCCAGATCCACGTTTACGAGTCGGCGCAGGCCGAAAAGGAACAACAGTACCATGGCAATCACGAAGTACTGCTCCACCCACCGGTTCGGGAAGCTCTCCACCCCCAGGATGCCGTCCGTGCCCCCCAGGATGTCCAATGCCTCGATGACCCGGCCCAAGGCCAGGGGGTACATGAGCGTTACGATGGCAAAGTAGACCCCCCGAAGCGGAAGACAGGGGAGCAAAAGGATGGTGCAAATCACTCCCCCTGCAATCGCTGCAATCGGAATACAAACCAGAGGCGGGATCCCAAGCGAAGTGTTCAGGACCGCGGCGATGTAACCTCCTGTCCCGATGAAAAAGGCGCCTCCCAGGCTCACGAGCCCCACGTAGTGGGCCAGAAGGTCGAAGCTCATGGCCAAAATGGCATAAATACAAGCTACCGAAATGACACGCTGCCAGTACATACTGGGCATGAGGAACGGCATGACCAGGATACCCGCGATCAGCACGAAGCGTGGCAGGGTCAGGTACCCCAGTTCCCGCCAGCTCATCAGGGCGTACAAACTGTCCGCGCGGACCTTGAGGCCCCGGTCCAGACGTTCCTTGCGTCGCTGTTCGTCATTCACCGCTCACACCCTTTCTTCCAGTTCTTTTTGCCGCCCGAACAGGCCAGACGGCCGCAGGACCAGCGTCAGAATAATGGCCAGAAGGGCCACCACCATCTGAAAGTGCGCCCCCCACCACACCACCGTGAAGATCTGAGCGAATCCGATGATGAAGGCGGCTGCAACGGCCCCGAACCAGCTGCCCAGCCCTCCCACGATACAGACCGCAATCGCCTGGATCAGCACGTCATACCCCTTTTCCACCACGATGTTTCCCAGGGGAAGGAGCACCACCGCGGCCAGCCCGGCGAGCATGGAACCGAAGGCCATGGCCACCACGGCCATGAGATCGGAATCAATGCCCAGCATCAAGGCGGCCCGCTCATCCTGGGCCATGCCGCGAAGCGCCAATCCGATCCGCGTAAAATGGGTGAAGCCCCAGAGAAAGCCTACTACCGCCAACCCAATGACCACCACCAGAGCCCGTTGATAATCCACCGGTATGCCCGCCACCATGAAGCTGCCCTCGATAAAGGAGGGAAGCGTGTAGGTCATGCCCTTGAATCCACCCCACCGGAACCCCTCGAGAATCGCCAGACCAATCGCATAGGAGGCGATGATCTCGGATATGGCCATGCCCCGGACCCGGATCAGGAAGAATCGATAGATAACCGCACCAATCACCCCGGTGCAGAGCATGGCCAGGACGATGCTCAGGAGGTAGTTCAGACCCGCCCCTTTAAAGAGGCTCCAGGTGATGAATCCGGTGACCACATACAGGGCGCCGTGCGCAAAGTTCGCCACGCGGCTGATACCGTAGACCAAGGCAAAGCCCAGGGCCATCAGGGCCAGGGAAACGCTGTTGATCGTTCCATAAATCAGAATATCCATGGGTAAGCTCGTTTCAGGAAGAGGTGTTCTCATCCGCCGGGAGGCTGTGCACCCCCCGGCGGATTGGTTTCTCACCCGTGAACGGCGGAGGCGCATCAGGGACAAGAGCGTCCCTTGAGGGGCATTCTAAAGTGCCACGTGGCCCTTACACACCGCGCCTCGCGCTTTGGACAAGGGCACCCGTCCCGACCAGGCGATCGGCGCACCCGGGATTCACGTGGAACGACACCACGATCTCCCCGGGTGCACGCCGGACTCCGCCCGGGCGGACGGGCGTCCGGAAGCTACTTATTCATCCACGGAGGGAGCAGGATCTCGCCGGTGGCGATGCTTTCGGGATAAACGACCACCCGCTTTCCGTCTTGCCACTGGAGGATCGTGCCCACGGCGCCTTCCTTCGGGTCCGTGGCCGGAATGACCTGGTGGCTTTTCGGATCAAAGCGGAGGCGGCCGTACACGCCCATCATGTCCGTCTGCTCAAGCGCTGCAACGACCTTGTCCGAATCCAGGGTCCCTGCGCGTTCGATGGCATCCTTGAGAACGTACACGGACATGTAGCTGCTCGAGCTACCCAGACCCTCGGGCTCGATGTCCCAGCGCTTTGTATAGGCATTGTAGAACTTCATGGTCCAGGGTGTGGCCTCGGAGGGGGCGTTTCCAGCATTCACCACGCTGCACAGGGTGTACTCGCCCTTTCCTTCGGTGGCCTTCCAGAACCCGGGCTGCTCGGCTGCGCACAGTGTGGAGCCGAACGGGAGCGCCGGCAGCTTCATGTCATACCACTGCTTAAGCAAGATGGAGCTTTCGGGCATGTCCATCCATATGTTCAGGATCTGGGCACCCGCTTTTCGGGCCTTGAGAAGACCCATAGAGAAATCGGTACTACCGGTGGGAAAGATTTCCATGCCCAGGACTTCGAATCCCTTCTTGGCTGCGATATCGCTGATAATCTTCCCGGCGCCTCGGGCATGAGCCACGTCCTGGACCATGACCATGATACGGTTGAGCCCGTGTTTTTCCTTGAGCTTGGCAAAGTTGGCGAGGATCTCCCCTACGAGCTGTTTCGCTTCCCCGTGAATGCGGAAGCAGTATTTGTACTTGTCGTAGTTTTCGGCCACCATGGCGTGGTATTTGGGGGTGAGCACACCTGTGGTGAGAATGGAGACCTTCTTGTGTTTACTCAGGAGCGGCATGGCCGCCAGGGCGGCCTCGGAGCGGACCGGCCCTCCCAGCAGGAAGTCCGCTTCCTTTTCAAGGATCAGCTTCTCCACGGCAAGCAGGGCTTCGCTGACCGGCACACCCGGCTCAAGGTCCCGGGTGTCGATGACCTCCACCTCAAACGGCCGTTTGGTGCCTCCCACATCCACGCCGCCCTTGGCGTTAATCTCCTCCACGGCCAGCTTGATGCCCCTTTCGGCATCCCAACCGTAGAGAAACGCGGTGGAAAGAGGACACCCGATGACAATCGGTTCTTCCGCGGAAGCCGTGCCAAGCGGCAGCACGAGAAACACCGCCAACAGGACCGCCAATACTCCCCAACCTGTGCGTTTCATAGCCTTTCCTCCTTATGAAATGAATGCCTGGAGCTACTGTACGGACAAGGGTCCACAAAAAACCGGCTGACCGTTTTGGCGCAGCGGATCTCATCCTGATCCGAAAAGAGCCGCGTGCGCATTATCCACAGTGTCCTGCTGCGTCACTCATGGTGCGGACATTCACGAACCGATGGGGTTTCGATATCGACACGTACTTTGGTGCCGATCGTTTCCGGAAGCCTGCATGACCCTGGAGAAACACCTTGATCCCACGGGCCTGCCGGGCTTACTCTTCTTCACGTTCTCGAAGACCGTGCTCCGTAATCTTCCGCTTGAGGAAAGGAAGGGAGACCTCGAGAAGACGGGCCGCCTTCTCCAAGTCCCATGAGGTCTGTGCCAGGACCACCCGGAGATGATCCCTTTCGACTTCTCTGAGGGCTTTGACCTCCATTTGCGTTCACTCCCCGCTTCGACTTCCCCATACAGCAAATGCCGTGCCGAAACCGGGAGAAAAGGAAGCATCTTTCAAACCCTTGTATTTCAAACGGATTTCGACCACCCTCGAAAGACGCCACCGGAGAATTGGGGGTTGCGGCTGAAAATTTTCTTCTCAGGTGAAAAGATCTTTTCAGTTGTTACGATGATTCCGGGTCGCAGCTTATGGAGGCACGATTCCATATTTCCGGATCTTGCTTCGAAGCGTGGGGAGAGAGATGCCCAGCATCTTTGCGGAACGGGTCCGGTTCCAGCCGGAGTACGACAGGGTGTTTTCGATGTGCTGCTTTTCCACCTGAGGCAGAGAGTACGTGGTAATGTTTCCTGAAGGCGATGGCTGCGTGCTAAGGATCTCCTCGATCTCCTCCAGAAGAATGACGTTGCCCCGCGCTCGAACGACTGCCGCGACGAGGACGTTCTTCAGCTCTCTGACGTTTCCATCCCAAGGATGGGTCGTCAACCGTTCCATCACGCCCCGCTGCAGCTTGGTGACGATCGTGCCCAGTTCCTTGTTGATTTTCTGGAGAAAGTAATCCACCAGATCGGGAATGTCACTGATCCGCTCCCGGAGGGGGGGTACGAACACATTCACCACACTGAGCCGGAAATACAGGTCCTCCTTAAACAAACCATTCTGTACCTGCAGGGAGAGGTCCCTGTTCGTGGCCGCAATGATTCTGCATTTCGATTTCAGGGTTTCCTGGCCTCCCACGCGCATGTACTCGCGCCGCTCCAGAAATCCGAGAAACTTTCCCTGCAAACCCAGGGGCAGCTCTCCCACCTCATCCAGCAGCAAGGTGCCGTTTCCCGCCAGTTCGATCTTCCCGCGCTTCGTCCGGGTGGCCCCTGTAAATGCCCCTTGTTCATGCCCGAACAGCTCGCTCTCCATCAAGTTTTCCACCACAGCGGAGCAATCCAGGGTCACGAAGGGCTCCTGACAAAACGGGCTGTTTCTGTGGATCACACGGGCAATCAGCTCTTTTCCGGTACCGGTCTCCCCCTGGATACACACCGTTGCCCTGTTCTGGCAGAGAAGTCCGATCATCTTGAAGATCTCGCGCATCTTCTCATTGTTGCCGACGAGAATCTCCTGACTGGGAGGATGCTCCAAACCGTTGCCCAGCGGTGTCTCCCGGTCCACCTCCAGGATATCCAGGGCCCGGTTTACGGCTTTTTCCACATCATCGGGGTCGAACGGCTTGTGAAGATAATCATACGCGCCGTTCTTCATGGCCTGGATGGTGCTTTCCATGTCATGAAAGGCGGTGATCATGATGACCTTGGAATGCACTCCACACGCCTGTATCTCGTTCAGTACATCCAAGCCGTTGCGGTCCGGGAGACGGATATCCAGGATCACCACCTCGGGCTTGTGACGGTAGAAGAGGGCCAGGCCCTCCTTCGCGGTATCCGCTATCAGGACTTCGTGGTGCTTTTCCCCGAGAAACATCTCTAGGGATTCTAGGATCGAATGTTCATCATCGACGACCAGTATCCTGGACATGCCCATTCTCCTTGGGAATGCAGATGGTGAAGGATGTCCCCTTTGGGCTCCTGCTCCGTGCTTCCACCCAACCGCCGTGGCCCTCGACAATGCGTTTGACATTGCTGAGCCCCAGGCCGGTCCCTTTGCTCTTGGTAGTGAAGAACGGTTTGAACAGGTCGGCCGTTGCCGCTTCGGGCAGGCCCGGGCCGCTGTCAAGGACGGAAATTTTCAATCTGGGCGACCCTCCATTGGGGACGTAGGAGGTCGTAATACAAATCTCCCCACCTCTTTCCGAGGCTTGCACCGCATTGAGAAGCAGGTTGATCAGTGCCTGCTCCAGCTTTTCCCTGTCCACCCTCACCTGGGGAATCCCCTTCTTGAGCCCGGTGGCGAGACTCAGGCCTTTTTCTCGGAACTTTTCCTCCAGCAGTTCGACACAGGAACGAATCAATGGGTTGATCCGAGTGACCTCATACTTGAGCTGCAAGGGTTTGGCAAAATCCAGAAGTTCATTCAGGATGCCCTCCAGGCGGACCACCTCGCGCGCCGAGATGTTGAGGCGGCGGAGATCGTTTCCCTGAATTCTTGGGGTCTTGGTAAGGAGCTTCAGGTTCAGATTCACAGCGGCCAGCGGATTGCGGATCTCATGAGAAAGCGACGTGGTGATCTCCCCCACGTAAGCCATGCGTTCGGTCTCGAGCATGCGCTTCTCCATTTCGACCCTTTCCGTGATGTCCCTGCAGATTCCAATACTGGAAAGCCGGTTGTCATATAAGGTGTTCTTGGTGAGGATCTCTGTGGGTAGGCACTCTCCGTTCTTGCACAGACGCATGTATTCGAGACTCCGGGGCGTCGCCTTCGCGGTGAGGCTCTTTCGATAGATGTGGTTCACCCGATCCCGCTCTTCGGCACACACAAACGCGTGGAATTTCCGCCCCACGACCTCCTCGATGACCCTTCCGTGCATCTTGCAGAAGGCCTGGTTGGCAAACACGATGACCTCATCCTGGATGACGAAGTAGCCGTCTGTGATCTCCTCGACCAGGGTCTTGTATTTGCGTTCCGACTCGCGGAGCTGTCTGGTCCGGGACCGGACCTCTTCTTCCAGCATCCGGTTGTGTTCCAGGATTTTTTTCTCGTGCATGTTTTGGAAGTGGTTGCTGAAGCGCTGAATCGTGTACGTGAGGCAGTCGTTGATCTTGGCCAAAGCGTCCAGAAATCCGTCTCCTGAGGTCTCCTTGGCCAGGAGGGGAATGACGATGGTGCGATAAAGTTCGAAGGCCCGCTGAACATCGGAAAGGAGGAAGCCCGTCTCCAGCCGCATCTGCGTGATCCGATCGATGAACCGGTTGATCGGCCCGAAATCACCGCGAACAAGGACTTCCCGATTCGCGTCAAAGGCAGTGGAAACCGTTTCCATGAGCTCCTTGCGGGGCCTCCGGACGTACAGCTCCCCCACCTCCGTCTTCAGCTTCAGGACCCACTCTCGAATGATGGTGGACCTGTGGCGCTCATGAAACTCGTCCAGGCTGAACCCCATGCACCTTCTCCCTCCACGCTGAAGGCGTGCTTCCCGCAACGGCCCGCGAGATCGCCTGTCTGACCCACTGTTAGCGCGCATGAATCCGGCTCGGAAACACCCGTGGCAGACCGTGAGAATGCCGCCGGGGCCCCTCAACCGTTTCAAACGAACAAGGTCTTATTGACCGCCTGCGTGTCGAGAATCGAAAAGAGGTTCAGCAAAAAGATATATCGAAAGCAATCTGCGGTGTGCTGCCGGCACGCGGCCAAGAGGGCCGCCTGGTGTGGCTGACAGGATTCGTTTGCTCATGGTATGGTCATGGACCAGAGACGATGCATCTGTGCGGTGAACATGGATTCCTGCCGGCATGCTCGCTGAATGCGGAGGCATTATAGAAGATCGTCGGCGCAAGTGCAAGAACTGCTAAAACGGTGTTGTTGGTACGTCAAGATGTCCGGTCATTTTGACACGTGAAATGTCCGGTCGGAAACTGGTTGAAGGATTCGACCCGAGGAAGGGACTCCGCTTTTCTGCTTTGCATGCTCCCTGCCTTGGAGTAGTATATTTTTCGTTGAACGTGTCGGCCGTTCACGGCCTGGTCCCGCAAAACCCACCAACAAGTGCGTGCCACCGGCGAGGCTGAAAATGCTTCGCTCGCGTATTTCTCACCCGCCTGATGCGGGGCGGCGGGGTCTGCGGGCAACATTCATCCTATCGAAATCCTTATCTTTCATGTTTCTCACCTGTTTTCGCTGAAAGCGGAGGGAGACGCTATCCAGACGCAGTCCTGTGGGAGTTGGCAGGGACCGAGGGAAATTTCTTCAGCA
>Ga0272444_10000811_pt1 | contig 31653 bp, 34 predicted proteins | sample SSMForm13_FD_201033 | JGI IMG/M metagenome (GOLD analysis project Ga0272444, IMG submission 201033) | Marine sediment archaeal communities from Little Sippewissett salt marsh, Falmouth, MA, United States - SSM-Form-13 | ecosystem: Environmental > Aquatic > Marine > Wetlands > Sediment ...
GGGGATTGTCAAATGAAATATTGCGGCACATCATTTGAGAGCGCTCCTTTCCTGCCGCAATTCATTATATCCCCATCCTCTACATATATTACTTTGTGAAAGGAGGATTTTGTAAGCAAAAAACGTTGCAGCACCCATACTCTCACTATCATTCACCACCAATCAGAAAGGAGAATCGCATGATCAATCAAAGCATTGTAACCGGAAACCTGGGCGCCGATCCCGAGGTGTTCTATTCATCGGAGGGGAACCCCGTGGCCTCATTCAACATCGCCTTCCAGTCGTCAAGGAAAAAGACCTGCTGGATCAAGGTGGTCTGCTTCCAGAAACTGGCGGATATCGTGTCCCAGCACCTTCACAAAGGAGCCAGAATTGCCGTGTCCGGTGTCCTTGATCAGAACAAGTGGCAGGGAGATGACGGTCAGACGAGAAGCACCTTCCAGATCATCGCCCACACCATCGAATTCATCAAGACCGATGGAAGGGGATTCAAGGAAGGCGAATCGTACGACGACGTTCCCTTTTAACGGAAGGAGAGGGAGCCTATGTCGAAAATCACCGTCGAACTCGTCGTCAAAATCGCTGAAATAACCGGTAGAATTATCGTAATCGTGCTGGATGCATTGAAAGGAGAAAAACATGACCAGTCAGGACGTACTCAAAAGAAATGAAAAAGCGCAGGGATTGAAAGTATGGCAGGTGGACAACGCGTGGTTCTACGTCGAGTCCGAAGACGGGAAGATCGCCTATAAATGCTGTGTCACCGACCAGGGGGATTTCTGCAACTGCGGGGATTTCGCCACCCGGTCCAAGAACGACCCGAATTTCAAGTGCAAGCATCTGCTGGCGGTATTCAACTCCATCCCCCGGAACCAGATACTGACGGCGAATTTCCTCGAACGGAACAGACCCCGCCTGGATGAGCGGTTCATTAAATCCATCGACGGGAAGGACTTTGTCCTCTATGCGGGTCTGCTCGATCTGGCCCATCAGAAGAACCTCGTGTCCATAGATGTGGAACTGCTTCAATATCCTTCGAAGGAGAACGACCTTACGGCGGTCTGCAGGGCGGTCGCAAAAACCGCCACGGAAGGTCCCTTCATCGATGTGGGCGATGCCAATCCCGTGAACTGCAATTCAAAAGTGGGAAAGCATCTGATCAGAATGGCCAGCACCCGGGCCAAGGCAAGATGCCTTCGTGATTTGACCAACATCGGCATGACTGCCCTTGAGGAACTGGGCGACCTGGACGAAGTGATGGGCGAGGAAGTACAACCACCCGCGTCAAGAAAGAACAATGTAAGAAAGATGCCGGTGAGACAGGTAAAGGAATCTGCGGCAGTCACAGCGAAAGAGGCGCCCCCGCCGGCAGGAGTGGAACATCCCGTGAAACCTGAAACACCGGAACCACAGTCCGAAGCGGTAAATCCAGAGAACCCTGAAGCGGCAAAACCGGCGAAGGCAAAGGCTGCAAAAGCGGGAAACGGCAACGGAAAGACAGAGGAAAAACCCGCGCCCTCCATGTCTGAAGCGCAGAAGAACGCCATCTACAACCTCTCCCGAAGGAGGAATGTCTCCCTGGAAGAGCTGGAAGAGATGTCCATGAAAATCTTCAACACCACTGTGGAGAACCTCTCCTCTGCCGACGCATCCCTTTTCATCAGAACCCTTCAGCAGGCATCGTAGTCAATCCCCTGTATCTCAATTGAATTACCAGTCAGGACGGGACGCAGACCCGGGGGATTGGTGCGTCCTGTCCATCTATGAAAAAAGCGCAGGATCCTGCGTTTTCACGGAAGGAGAATCATTATGACATTACAGGAACTGCGGGCGGTTCCGCATCTTTCAGCCTCGTCCATCGGCGATTATCTGGACTGCGGCCTGCTGTACAAGCTGGGGAGGGTCGACAAACTGCCCCCGGAAGGAAAGGCTGACGCATTGGAATTCGGCACAGTGATCCATCTGGTGCTGGGTGAATGCTATCAGCAGAAACTGGCGGGCGTCGATCTGACCATACAGGAGATGCACGAATCTTTCGAAGAACACTGGACCAGGGTTGCACACCATCGGGACGACATTCGCTATGCAGAGGGCAAATCCTTTGAAACCCTGCTGCTGGAAGGAAAGGAACTTCTTACAACGTATTATCACAAGAGGCCGGAAGACCATTTCACCGTGGTCGCCATCGAGGAACCCTTCAGCATCACCATTGAAGGGTGCGGCGTCCCCATTATCGGTGCCATGGACCTGCTCGAAGAAGACGAATCGGGAACCCTTATCATCACCGATTTCAAGACCTCCGGCAGATCGTATTCACGGGACGAGATTGACCGGAACTTTCAGATGACCCTCTATCAGATCGCCGCGAGGGAACTGGGGTACGGGAATCGTGAGATCCTCCTGCGTTTCGACTGCCTTATCAAGACCAGGACACCCAAATTCGAGCAGTACTACACCACGAGAAGCGAGAGCGACGAAATCCGGGCAAGAAAAAAGATCATCGAGGTCTGGAAGGGCATATCGAAGGGGGTTTTCATTCCCAACGACAGTCCCTCCAACTGGAAGTGCAGGGGATGCGCATTCAAGAAACACTGCGACGAGTGGTTCGCAAAGGAGGCGGCATAATGAAGAAAAGTGGGCACAAAGGAGGTGATGGCGCGTGAACGGCTTGAACAGGGAGCAGCGGCAGGCGGCGGAGTTTCTTCATGGGATTGCGGCAGTGATCGCCGTTCCCGGAAGCGGAAAGACACGAACCATGATGGAGCGGATCGGCATGCTCGTGAAGGGGTATCAGGTAGCGCCTGAGAATATCCTTGGCCTGACCTTTACCCGGAACGCGGCGGAGGAAATGAGACAGCGGCTGGTTCCCGTACTGGGGGATATGGCGTCGAGAGTCACCCTTTCGACGATCCACTCCTTCTGTCACTACCTGCTGCGGTCTGAAGGAAAGGTGTTTGAGATCCTCTCGGGGAAGGACCAGATCGTCTTTCTTAGAACCATCATGAAGGGGATGCGATTGAAGGACATCTCGCTGGGCATGGTCCTGAACGAGATCAGCCTCGCCAAGAACAACCTCATCGACGTGAATGAATTCCGTGCCCTCTATGAGGGGGACAAGACCATGCTCAAGGTTGCCACGGTGTATGAAAAGTATGAAGCGGAAAAGGCGAAAAAATATCTCATGGACTTTGACGACCTGCTTGTCCATGCCTGCCATCTTTTGCGAGAAAATCAGGAAATCCGGGAGAAATACACCGGGCGGTACCTTCATTTGCTGGTAGACGAATATCAGGACACGAATCCCGTCCAGCTGGAAATACTGAAAATGCTCATTACCGACAATTCCCATGATTCCAGCTTCTGGGTCTGCGGTGACGACTGGCAGAGCATCTACGCCTTCACCGGGTCCTCCGTGGGGAATATCCTTCATTTTCACCGGATATTCGAAGGATCACAGATATTCATTCTCAATCTCAACTATCGATCGACACCGCAGATACTCCGTGCCTGCCAGAATCTCATCAGGAACAACCGGCGGAAGATCGAGAAGACGCTCGCCACGCATAACGAATCGGGAGACGAGGTGATCGTCCTTGAAGCATCCTCGGAAGACGGCGAGGCACTCAACCTTGTCAACGAGATCACGGAACTGGTCTCACATCAGGGGTATGTCTACAAGGATATCGCCATACTCTATCGCGCCAATTTTCAGTCCCGGGTGATTGAAGAGGTCTTTTCCCAGCACAAGATCCCCTATCACATCGAAAACGGCCTCAATTTTTATACCCGCCCTGAAGTGCGCTATCTGCTTGAGTATCTCCGGGTGATAGCGAATCCCGATTCCGACGAGGCTGATGAGGCGCTTCTGAGTATTCTCAATGTCCCCAACCGGTATGTGAGCAGGAAGTTCGCAAAGGAACTGGAGACATTTTCGCAGAAGAGAAAGGTGCATCTCTACAAAGGATTGAAGGAAGTAGGGATCGACCTTCCCTATGTGCGGAAAAATATCAGGGAGTTTCTTTCCTTCATGGACCCGCTGATCGACTATGCGGGAAACCTGTCGCCGGCGGAAATCATATCTCTCATCAGGACCGGTCTCGATTACGACCGGTTCATCTGCGACGAGGACATTCCAAGTCCCGACGATGTGAAGGTGCAGAACCTCAATCAACTGCAGGTTGCCGCTGCCAGATACGGAACCGTCCAGTCATTCCTGGAGTACACGGAAACCTTTCAGGAGGAGATCACCAACGACAGGGAGGGAGTGTCTCTCATGACCATACACAAGGCGAAGGGGCTGGAGTTTCCCGTGGTCTTCGTCATCGGCCTGGTGGAAGGAATTACGCCCACCAAAAGGGGCGATATAGAGGAAGAGCGGAGAATCGTCTTTGTGGGCATATCGCGGGCGATGAAACTTCTGTACCTCAGCTATTCCCACACCTTCATGGGTCAACCCTGCCGTAAGTCGCTCTTTCTGGACGAGATCATGGACTGGATTGAGGAAGAATAGCGGTGCAAGAGGGTTCCCGGTTTCCCTGCGGTGAGTTCCGTCATTGCCAATATTCAAGGGTGAGAAAACCACACACGCCTTCCCTGGACCGCATTGAGAAGGTCTGGGAGGGCCCTGTCAAAGGAGCGTAGACATGCACACAGCGTTATATGAGAAAAAGGAACGGGTGGCGCAGGTCACCATCTGGTGCAAGATATACACCAACAATTTCAGTGAGAAGATGATTCATGTCATGGCCACCGGCGATGAGATCTATGACTTTCTCATGTACGACTGCGGATGCTGTCATGACGAAAAGGGCGCCCTTATGCCCGGCGACTGCAACCTCTGGTATCTGGGAATGAACGAGAAATTCGGGGAGATTTCATACGGGGAGAGGACCTGGAAATGGAGCTTTGGAGAATCATCCTTTGACCGCGTGGAGCTCTTCGTTATCGCCATGTATCGTGACGGGTTCATCACCAGGACGCAGCGTGACGCCCTCATGGAAAAAATCGAGGAGGGGCGGGTGATAGGAGACATGTACCGGATCAGAGAGTATCTTCCGGCACAACCCCGGGAACCGTCGAAGGAGACCGACACCCGTCAGGTATGAAACAGAATCAATTACGAAAGGAGAAGGACGAATGTCATTTGAAATACTGCATTTCAGGGAATCGGAAGAGATTCTCAAGGAAAAGAACATGGGAAAGGAGCTCTATCTCGTCATGGAATATCTTGACGATGTGCTCTACGGGTCGCTCTATCGAAGGGAGCTGCTCCGTCAGGCGCTGGACGAGATGGACTGGCGGGATGGCGATGATCTCAACATTCTGGAAGGAAGGAGGTACAGCTACAAGGGGTTGAGAAAGCGTGTGGCCATGGACGGGAACCTGTCATCCTACGAGTACATCCAGGATGCACTGCTGCGGCTGCAGATCGGCTTTGACAAGGGGAGGATCGACATGGGCATTGTCCTGGTGACGGCGGAACGAAGTGAAAGGAGTCATCTGGGGACTACAAAGGATCTGCTCATCCAGGAAATCGATATGCTCTATCCCACCATATCACTGCCGGTGACGGTGGTCCTCTTCGACCTGGGAAAACGAACGCTTATCGCTGACGAGGATGAGCTTGCCATTCCCGGGGAGCCTCCTGTTACTCATGAAATGGACAACGTTAATAATCAGGGCGCTGAAGAGAAATTTTCCGATGAATATGATCCCCCTGAAGAGATAGTGCCTTCTGAAATAGAAAAAGGCGGGAAGGGGAAAAATAAGAAAAAGGCTGAAAGGAAAAGACCTTCTCTTACGTCTGACATTTCTGAAGAACCTGCCGCACAGCCCATCGCCGTCAATCAGTAATTCCAATCAACTGCACGTTAATTACAAGGAGGAATAATGGCGTACACCCCGCAACTCAGCAAAGAGGCATCCTCGACATTAAGACGAATAGCCTGGGCCATGCACGCTCCCATGACCAGCACGCTGGAAAGCATTATGACGGTCATGCCCCGATATATGAAACGGGAACAGGTCTGTAAAGCCTGCCGTGACAGAAGCAATTGCATGGAATGCGCATTCAACGAGGAACGGATACTCATCAACGACAGGAAAGGAGAAGAAGCGCACCATGTCACAAGTAACCACACTGGGAAAAGTAATGGAGAAAGTCGGCAGAATGTCCCTCGAGTGCCATGATCATTACGTGCCGGTTCGCCATATACGGTTTTACGATCTTGAAAAAGTCTCCATCGATGGGGAATCCTATCCCATTCAGCCCATAGCACAGCAGTCCATCGCGCAGAGACTGGGCATTCCCATCAGTTATCTCAGAAAATGTCCCCCGGAAGTCCAGCGGTACAACATGAATTACTGGATCGACTATGAAAAGAACGAGGAGCTCTTTTTCAGATTCAAGCGAAATGAAGTGCGGGCGCTTTTCACACCCCGCTATATCCCCACAGACAACCTCGAAATACTGGAACGTCTGAAGGATCTGGGATATCCCTCTGATATGCCCGTGCAGGCATCAGTGGACGATACTTTTATGATGGTAAACATGCTGGAGGGGGAAAAGGGGTTTTCCGTGAACGGGGACAGAATGACACCGGGCATATCCATCACCAATTCTGAAGTGGGTATTGCGGCGCTTTCCATCTCCGCTTTCGTGTTGAGGCTGGTCTGCACCAACGGGATGATCTCAAAAACTGAGGTTTCTGCATCGTATCGTCACATATCGGCGAAGATCATGAACGAGTTCCCCAATGTGCTCGACAGCATCGCACAGGGGCTGGGAAAACAGCAGCATCAGTTTCGTCTCTCCCTTGCAAGTCCTGTTCCTGATCCTGAAGGGACCATCAGAAGTTTCAACCGGCAGTTTGAATTGAAGCAGGAGGAACGAGAAGCAGTGGAATGGGCAATGCCGCTTGAATATGGGGAGACCATGTTTCATGTGGTGAATGTCTACACCAAGGCAGCTCAGTATGAAGAGCTCAATGCTGGGGGGAGACATCATTTGCAGAGAGTGGGAGGCATGATCCTGGACATGGTGAAGTAGAGAAAGACAGACACGAAAAACAGATAAGAGCCCCTTTGGAAAAACAATAAAATCCAGAGGGGCTTTTCTATTTGAAGGAGACAGATATGGATTACTCACACAGCGAATTCTGGCAGGATCTGAAATCGGGAAGGTTTGCGGTAATGATAAAGGAATCGTCACGGGGACAGACTGTTTCAAATTCAGCGGAAGTCTATAATATACTGAAACCCCTGATTGCAAGCCATGATGATGTGGAAGTGCTCTATGGGATCTTCCTGAACAGCAAGAACCGGATCATCGCCATTGAAAAACTCTTCACTGGATCGATCGATCAGACTGCCGTCTATCCCAGAGAGATCGTCAAGAAGATTATAGGTCACAAAGCAGATGGGCTCATCATTGCACATAATCATCCCTCAGGAGAAACGACTCCTTCAAGCGAAGATCAGGCCATTACTATGAGGATTGGGTTTGTGCTTCAGATCATGGGAGTGCCTCTTCATGATCATGTCATTATTGGCAATGGCCATTATTCCATGGCAGACAGTGGGTGGATGGAAAATGTGAAGAAGAGGTTTGGTGAGATGCTGATAGGGTGTTGAGAAGATTCTTGCAAAGCATGTTCTCTAATATTCCTTGACTTAAGGTTCATGTGGCGATAGAAAATCAAGCAGTTCTGCATGATCTTCCAACTTTCAATGGCAAGAGGGAAAGTAGTAATTGATGATCACAGCCCTGTTCGTCATAAAAAGAAAGCAGCGCCTTCAGATCCGCCGCCGCGTATTCGATCGATTTGTCGCCCATGGTAAGACGAACCGTCCGGGTCCCGTTCATCAGCGCCCGGATCGCTGTCACGACATTTTCAAGATCGGTTGCGGTGTAGGCCATAGACTGCCTCGTTTCGTTATGCCTGCGCCGGGCAGTGTTATGGTTCGGGACGCCCGGAGCGGCATGGAACATAGATGAAAAAATTATTTTGTTAGGGGTAGATTCTCAGAAAAAAAAGAAGAGTTCCAGTGCCTCCATATAGCTCCATATAGCTCTGTTTAGAAAAAATGAAGGGGGATGTAAAAAAGTGGAGGAGAAAGGGGGAGGTATATAGCGCCTCTAGTTTTTGCATTGCTGCAAAAGTTTTTTCATTTCTGAAGTTGAGAAAATCAATGATTGAGGTGAAGCAGAAGCTTACAACTCAAAATAACTGCCTGAGTTCACTGTTTTTTACGAAGCTCATGGAGTAGAAATCCAGTTCGCTGATTTGTTTAGACTTATTTCATCAATTCCACACATTCTGTTTTTATTCATTTATCCGGATTATTGTTTTATTTTTTACCTCGCCAATCAGTCGTTCCAGCATCCCGCTCTCGCTGGCATACCCGACAACAACTTCATCAGCCAGTTCAATCATAAAACGGTTTCTTTTTTCTGCGGTTTTTATCGAGACCCGTTTAATGCTGTTCTCAAAGGGTGTGACTATCAATAATCTGCCGTCATCGACAGCGCCCCTGATTTCCGGTTCGATTCTTTGTTTCATTCTCCGCGCCAGGGCCATAATGATCGGCTGTGTGCCCGCAAGCAGGTAATGGAAAACATCCTTTTCGATTTTGGAGTGAAAACCGCTGATGATGCAGTTGCCACGGTCACGCTGTTCAATAGCCCAGTCATAGCATTTCAGCACTATCGAAGCAGGTATTTTGCGGCTGCAGAGAAAGGCGGTTTTGGACAGTTTCAACAATTTCCCGTTGCCGAGTGAAGAAACTATCATTCTCCAATCTCCGCGCCGTTCAGTTCCTTGCCCATGCGGTATTTGATGTCGTAGTTGATGATGAAATCCAGTTCTTCGTGGGTGAAACCGTAGTGTTGGGCGAGCACGCAGTCGATCTGGTCGATGATGGATTTGGATTTGCTTATTATAAATGATTGGGTTTCTGTGGTACCCTTATTTTTTTGTTCCCGAATAAGAGGTCTGCTATTTGTTTTGATGTCGCTAAGATAGTTTGCGCATAGTTCTTGAAAAACCTTGGACTTGAAAGACACTTCAGGAACACAAAAATTGAAAATATCTGACGGATTTAAATCTCGAAGGTTTGATGTAATTGAATACCAATACCAATAAAGATTTGAACTCAAGCAAGCAATAATGATCTTGGCTTCATTAGCCGATGAGACGCAAAAACTTGTTTCTCTTGATGATGATCCCTTTTTGCCATTAAAATTGAAATATGGAGCAAAATCGGTAAATACCTTCCAATAAAGGCCACCCGTTGTTCTATAATAAACCATGCTTCCATTTTTTACTATTTTATAAGCAAGTTGCTTATGTTCCAGTATTTTATTCAGAATAGTCAATTCAGAAATAATGCCGATCTTTGGAATCCAATATGCTGATCGTTTGCCTTTTACTTCTGCATAGCATATTGATTCCATCAATTGGTTTCTTTTCTCACTTGTCCACTTTTGGTAATTCGTTGAATAAGCCTTGTTCTGACTATTAGAGTAGCAGGAGCAGAAAATTGTAAGCGCCCTATTAACTGTATCAAAAAGTTTCGCTGGTCTCCAAGCATAATTAGAATACCATACAAACCGACTCTGTTCGACTAATTCCTGAATCGTTGCCATACGTTGTGTTGAAACGATGGCAAGGGGAACAATCATTGCAATATTCCCATAGTTATTCAAAAGGCAAAGACTTCGTTCGATACAATATACATGCACAGCTTTGCTTTCAAAAGTTTGATAGCCAAAAACCGTGTAGCCAATTTGAGAATTTTCTAAGTAAGGCGGATTTCCAATCACTACATCAAACCCGCCTTTGCCGTGGATAATTTCATAAAACTCGGCAAACCAGTGAAACGGCTGATGGGAGTTAAGCCATTTGTTAAACTTCATATTTTCGTAATGTTGTTTATGCAGAAGAACATCCAATTCATTGCGGAGTTTATCCAGTCGCTGGTTCAAGTCATCTTTTGCATTTTTGAAATCTTCAAATTTGGCATTGCCTGTCAGTTGGATCTCTTTGTATCTGGCAAAATCCCGCCCCACAATGTCGCATTTTTCTTTTATTTTTTCCGCATCATTATCAAAGTCCAGTTTTCCGAAAAAGGCGTCTTTTAGGCGCGCTTCCGTCGCATACCCCACCAGCGTATTTCCGGCTCGGATATTAAAATCCACATCCGGCAGAGGCTCCAGCCCCAGATTCGGTTTACGGTAGTTGGCGTCAACGGTGGCAACCAGTTTCAAAAAGAGCCGCAGTTTGGCGATTTCAACGGCCTCATTCATAATATCCACGCCATAGAGGTTGTTCAGGATGATGGACTTGTAAATAAAGTATTGCAGATTAGGATGTTCCGGTGCATTGACCTGCGCAAGAGTCTCTTCAAAAAACGCGTGCCTGCCTTTCCCTGATTCATCAATAAAGTTTTTCATCCGCCGGATACATGCCTCATATAGCGGTTCAAGAATATTCATGGCGGCAAAGAGGAACGCGCCGGACCCACAGGTAGGGTCCAGAACGGTGATACTGGAAAGTGCCTTGTAGAAATGGCGGATAAATCCGGCGTCATCGGTTGTTTCGATCACATCTTGGGCGAACTGACGGATATTGAGGTTGCAAGTGATGAACTCGTTGATCTCCTTGATTTCACCGTTTTCAATTTTCCTTTTGATGTTCGCATAGCGCTTTCGCCGTTCGATAACTTCCCTGTAAATCTCTGTGGGCAAGGCAATATCTGAAGGGGCGGGCTGGTTCCAGCTTTTGCGGAGTTCCCAAAGCCAGGGACCGTTGCCGTCCACAACTTTCTTTTCCAACTCGGGAGCGAAACCTTTCCGTATTTCATCGGGCAGATCGTCGAATAAGCCGCCATTTTCCGGAACGCCGTATGTAACTGCGTCATAGATATACTCGTTACCGCTGGCCTTCACCATCTGCCAGAGCCAGCCGTCAGCCCGAAAGGCCTGGGGATAATCCCTTTTTACTTCGTCAAACAGCCAGGGAATAATACAGTTTTTGGAGATGTAGTCGGTAATGTCTTCCTTGGTGTAATAGGCGCCCATCTGGGCGCGGTCATTGATGTACTTTTCAAAGATATAACCGATTACATCCGGATTGATGTCCTTGCCGGTTGCGTTTTCACGGGTATCGAGGTGCCACTCATACTGGTCAAAAAAATCGAAGAGTTTTTCAAAGGCCCTGTCTTCAATTTGGATATTCTTAAAAGCCTTTTCAATTTCGTGTTCGTCAAACAGGCCGCCGTTAAGGTAGGGGATTTGGCCGATTTCGACTTCATGATTTTTTGTGTGTCCCGGAGCGCCCAATCCTTCATGAAAGAGGGCCAGCAGAAAATCGCGGTAGAATGAATAAAACTTATTCGACCCCTTTTTTTCTTTACAGGCTTTGAGCTTGTCCTGCAGGTAATTTTTGTTATTATCCAGGAAACCTTTTTTTTGAATGAAATAGCAGAACATCAGGCGGTTCAGCACCAGCGAAGCATACCAGTCCATATGGAGCTGATCATCGATGCCCTGGATAAATTTCATGAAGGCGGTGTGCTCTTTCTTGAAGCTTTCATAGAATTTTTTGGTAACCTTTTCGTTGTTCTGCTGAAAATTTTCCGCCACACGCGTGGTAACATCAATGATGGTGACCTTTTCTTCTTCGTCCAGGGTGAAAAACAGACCGCTTGCCCGCTGGTACAGCAATTCAGGGTCTTGTGACAATGAAAAACGGGTTTCACTGATTTTTGTGGGACTGCCGGCTTTTCGCACCGCCAACTGCCAGACCTGTTCCCGCTTGTGTTCATCGATAAAAATGATGAGATGTTCTTGAAAAAGTTTGGTAACCTTACCTTCTATTTTTTTACGCGCGGCCTTGTCGGGCAGATTGCACCCCGGAGGTGATTCACAAACAAAAATTTTAAAGCCGCTTTTTTCCGCGATACCGCTGAGATTGAAAGCCGCATCGTCAACAATAATCGGCTGCTTTGTCCGATCGTTGTTCCAACCCATTTCGTTAAACAACTCCCGGAACAGAAATGATTTTATGTATGAAGAAAAATCACTCTTACTGATTGCCATTACTGATCTCCGTTTCTGAGGCCCAGTGAGCAAATAATCTGCGGCAGGCGGTTTGTCTGTTCTTCGTCATCGGTAATACATAATTTGTCGTCGTCTCTCAGCGATACAACAAGATTTGCCAGCCCATCATCCGATATGCCTGCTTTAAGCTGGCGGTTCAGCGTATCCCGCGCAAATTCTTTCAGCGGGTATTTATAAACATCATCCACGGCTTTTTTCATCCCTTCGGTAACAAAAAGTGTCCCTTCGTTCTCTTTCAAATAGCGATCAAGACGCATATAGACTCGATACTTGACACCGGTCTTTTTACCAAGAGAACTTCCAGCGCTGATATCGTCCTTGCTGATTATATCAATCGCGGTTTTTACGATTTGGTGATGGTCGGGGATTTTATAGAGCGGTCTTATTTCTTTGTTGCATTCCGCCGCCTTGAGTATTGCAAGCTGGGACTGAGTAATCATTTCACCCCGTGCATCAAGCCATGCGAGGACGTCATTGTCATCCGAAGTACGGGTATAGACAATGACCCCTTCCTTCTCTTTTTCAAATGTATTTTCTTTTGTAGCGTACATGACGCTGGGCATATCCGGGATTATCTTTGCAAGGGTTGCGTCTTTATCGATAGCGTTTTTCCATATCTGGTAAGCATAGGAGGCGAGATCCACCTCGGTATCATCCTCATCGTCAAAGATGCCGGATTTTTCATTGTAGAGATCATGAATATTTACCGGATCACCATCAAAAAAGGTTTCATCAGAACCAACCACTTCCGCGTTCTGCTGAATCCTCTGCTGCAGCCGTTCCCGAAGTTTAATGATTTTGTTGACGCCGTCTTCGGGAAGGAAGGAGTAACACAGTATTTCATCGGATTTCTGCCCGATCCTATCAACACGGCCTGCCCGCTGAATCAGTCGAATAATCGCCCAGGGTAAATCATAATTTACAATGATGTGACCGTCTTGCAGATTTTGCCCTTCGCTGAGCACATCGGTGGTGATAATTACCCGCAATTCATTTTCAGTGCCTTTTATTTCCGGCTTTTCATTGCTCATCGGACTGAAACGATGCGCATAATCAGTCGGGTTTTCGCAGTCACCGGTAACACATTCAATGCTTTTGGCGCCTCGCTTCTCCATTTGTTGACAAAGATACCGGGCCGTGTCCGCAAACTGGGTAAACACCAGGACTTTTTCTTTTTTGTGGGTTTGATTGATCAAATTAAAAAGGGCATTAAGCTGTCGGTCTTCTGAAGGATTCCATGTTCCGGCAGCGGTTAATATTTTGATGATTGTCCTGCTGTCGTTGATCAGCGCCCTTTTCATGTCAGGGATAAAGAACTCGCTTCGTATCCATTCGAACCGCTTTTTGTATTTCCCGGTAAAGAGATCGTAAATCTGTTGAGCCCTTTTGAGATATTGCTCTTCATCCAATATAAATGAAAGACTGTTATTTTCTCCCTCTGCATCCGTATCATTGTCGTCAATAAAACCATCCAGATTTTCAACAATGTTTTTACCGATGGGAACAGGCAAATGGTTTTCAGCAGCGTAGATAAAAAGGAAGTTCCGAAGAATATGGCGGGAAAGAGAGAGCAGAAAGGAAAAACCACTGCTTTCCAGGCGCTTGAATAAATTGGTACGACAGAAGCCCATCAACCGTTTCCCGGCTCGTGAAAGGTTGGCAATAATCAACTCTTCGTCTTTAGAGGGTTTTATCGTTACCCTGGGATTGATATAGTTCCCCAGCCCGTATCGGGGCAAATCGAGACTGTTAATGGCATCTACGACGTCGGCTGAATAAAGCCTTGCATACTGGTCCTTTTTGTCTTTTGGATCGAATGGGTACTCAACTTTTTTGGGAAGGCGGTCGGGGAAATAGGATTTTGTTCCGTCCGAAAAAGTCAGGTATTTACGTCCGTTGGAGATATCGGTCCCTGCATAATTGTTTTTTATAAAACTGCGCGTTCTTCTTACCAAATAGAGGCGCATCAACTCACGCCAATCATCTGAAAAGCTGCTTTTTTCAAAAGATTTAATGCTTCGGATAAATGTTTCGGTATGCTGCGCCGTAAAATGTACCGGTCCGCCGATGCTTTCGATATACCGTTCAGGGCTGATTCCGAGATCCTTGTCGTCGGACAGAAATAACCGCAATTGATTGGACAAGTCAACATAGGACTTATTGTAGGGGGTTGCTGAAAGCAGGATAACCTTGCTTTCATTTTCCTCAAGATAGGATTTAATGGAGCGATAGCGACTTCCCTCATCATTACGCAGGTTGTGGCTTTCATCGATAATGACCAGCCGGTAACGCCTTAAGTTGGGAAGTTTTGTTTGTACCATGCTCTGGGAGATGACCCTGGCGTGGAGTTGGTACTTATGGACGTAACCTTCCCACATTTCAACGATGTTCTTTGGGCATATAATCAACGTTTCAAGGAAAAAGTCTTCTTCGAATATTTTGGCGAGGGCAGTGGCAGTAATGGTTTTTCCCAGACCGACCACGTCGCCGATCATTACTCCACCTCTTTTATGCAGGTGATGGGCTGCCACCAGAACGGCTTTTTGCTGGAAATCGAGAAGCTCTTGCTGAAATACTTTTGGAAGTTTATATTCAGTGATACCTGCGCGGGCTTCACGAGAGAGGTGGTAAGCTATTTTTAAATAGATATGAAATGGCGATACCAGTCGATCAGCGGCCCAGCTCTCATCAATAATTTGTATCAGTTCGTCTGTAATGTCTATACATTTGTTATCATTCCACCGATCATCAAACCATTTGGCCAGTTTAGCCGCCGCGTCCTGATCCATGACATCAATATTCAGTTCACCTTGTTTGGATAACCCTGCCAGGGTGAGATTACTGCTTCCGAGAAAGCCAATGACCGGCACACGGACATCGTCGCTAATAGCGAGATAGAGCTTGGCGTGAAGTTGATGTTTTAAATGGAGTTTGACAATCACCTTTTTGTCCTTGAGCTGATTGCTTAATTTACGCAGATATATCTCGTCCCGCTCTGTCGGTGCGCCCATTGTTAATTGTTCTTTGAACTCATAGGCGAGTTTTTTCTTCAATTTAAGCATTTCTGCCTGGTCGATGATGTAAGGGTCGTCTCTTAAAAATGAATCCCTTAATATTTCTGAGGGCAGTTTCTGCATTCCAACAAGAAGCCGACAGTACCGGTGAAACTCGCTCTCCTTTTCAGCTACCGGCATACCAGCCAAAGAATCAATTTTGTCAGCTAATTCATGCCAGCCACGGAGATTAAAATAGCCAACGCAAAAATCACCACGCTTGGAAAGCTTTAATGTGTCTATAAGTCCGGTTGAAAGATGATTTTCGATATTGTCATAGATTTTTGGCATTATATCCTCATTCTACCTAATTCCTTTAGATATATTCACTGTACAGTGTACCTAATTTCACATTTTTGAATATTCACAAAAAGGTACGTTTGAAATAAGAATACTCCCCCTGGAATTTCATTTTATTGCTTCCGATGCCCATTTTTGAATAACTTTCCATGCTGCCGTGATTGCCTCTATGTCAGCATCAGATAATCCTGACTGTTCATGTTCTCCGATATTCCTGTATTCCCTGATGACACACATTAATGCTGCGACTTGTCTAGGCACACGCTCTGACCAGCTCAATCGTCGAATCCGAGCAAATACGCTTTCATCAAATTGCTTTCCCTCACTATCGACAGCATTGAGGATGCGATTCAACTCCCTCGCCATATTTGCAACATCATTTTGTGTTACAGTTTCCATGCTTGCTATGCTTGTTAATTGTGACGAGTTCTCGATCTCGTAAGCTTCGTCTAGGGCCGACTCGACTATGGGATAAATCAATTTGGCAAGTGCGTTAATGTTTTTGTAATTGTTTGACTTTTTACTCCATCCTGTGAGATCAAGCTTTGGCGCATGTGTCTTAACCCAAATCCGGTGAACTCTCTCACGATCACCGCTAAGGATTTTTGCAGCTATATGCAAAGTCACTGCATTATAACTGCCTAGTGGCTGTCCGAAAGAATTCGTTCCAATTTTACATGCTGGACAAATCATCTTTCAATCTCCTATGGTGCTAATGCCTGTGCACTTAAATATATTTGAGGACAGTATGCTTAATTTTACATCATCGGGTATTCATAAAGGCTGCACATTGAATTATGTATGCTGTCCCCGGAATTTTTTCTATCCGGTTTTTTTGTGTGGATTTTATACATTTAAAATACCTCTTAGAATTTTCTCGAACGACGGAATGAGCCGCGACTGTAAGGAGTCGGCTGCATTGCCGGGTTATGGCCGTTTTTATTGACATACCTGCCTCTCTCTACAGAACGGCTACGGGGATTTGATCTATGGAATACCTCACTTCGCCGTTCTGGTAGCACCCCGACTCTGCAATCGCTTCCAGAACTATGGACGCTTCCGCATCACAATGCTTTACAAGTTTATTCAGAATGCTTTCGCTAGAACCGTCTCCTCTGCCATACAACAAGGTGAAGTTATCCGGCATGTAGATATCCGCAAAGATGGGCGACTTCTTGGCATTCAGCAGATTGTGGTTAGCCATGTCGTGATCGGTCACCAAGCCAAATCTGCGTGATTCCACGTGAGGTACCGCATCCTTGATTCTTCGTATTTCGGTAATCCACGAAAATTTCTCCGGAGGTAAATTGCCTAAGGAGTTTCTAAACAAGAGCGTGTTTTGCCAAGGAAAGCTGGCATAATAGCCTTCGCCGCCGGCATCAGAAAAAGGCTGCAAAATGCAGTGAACGATCCCGCATGCCGATACTCTCTCTCCCGCAATTTCTTTTGTGTTGGTGTCCATGGCTACAATGAGGTCAAAACTGGAAGACAGGTGTCTCAGGATATCAGGTTCACCGACGACAACCTTGTCATGAATGCGGGTGATGATCCTTTCTTTTCCAGACTCACTTTCGTAGTGCGTTTGCGAATAAGTCACGACAGGTTTGATCAGACGATTGTCATGGGCTATTCCGCTAAACTCCATTTTGTCTTTGTCGTAATAGACGCCGCGCAGAGGCTCAGAAGACCCAATCATTACGGACTGCACACGTGGCTTTTTGTTCATACAGCACCTCTTGTACTTCTTACCACTGCCACATGGGCAAGGATCATTCCTGCCAAGCTTGCTCACAATGATCTCCGTTTACTGCCATAACACACCTTTCCCCTACTGACGATCGCAATAATCCGGGTTGCTTGCCAAAAAACAAAAGCCCTGCTTCTCTTTTTGAAAAACAGGGCTGTCACCGGCAAGCCATACATCCTCCTTTTTATCTCATACCAAGGACCAAACTGTTGTGATTACATACACCTCATCATAGTGTTGTCAACTTATTTTTACGATTTTGGAGAAGTTGTTGCCTGTCCATCCAGCCAAAAGGACCTCTTTTCAAGGAAATTCAGGTTTAAATGAATATTCCGACGGATTCCGCCACCCGAATATGATCATTCCGGCACCCCCTGAGTTCGACATGAGCGACGCTGGATAAACTTCATAAAAGCCGTTAGAACCTCCGACAAAAACGGGAGGTAATCGTGGCGGCGGAAAGGTTATCCATGCGTACCATAAAAGAAGTATTGCGGTTGAAATGGGAAAAAGTTTTCAAACAAATAGATTGCTCAAAGCTTCAACATTGCTGCAACATCGCCGGTGAGTACACGGTACGCGCCAAAAAAAAACAGATCTTGATTGGTCCCAGCGTGAACACTAGTTAGCATACTATTTGCTCATAATAGCGGGAAGAAAGGGGTGCGCGTCATATGATTGCCGATATTCTTGATAAAACCGAGTATTTCAGAATTTAAATGTACAATAGCCCCGGCAATAAATGTCGCCCATTTTCACTCTATCACCTCCAATATTTTAATGATTTAGGTTTGTTATGTTGTTTTTCTTGATTGACAGGACTTCGACAAATTTGTCGGTTCAAATGTGGCGGAATAGCAAAAGGCAGTAAGAATGAACAGACCTGATATACTGATCATTGAGGATTGGGAGTCGCAACGTTATTTACTCAAGGACTTTCTTATCCGTGAGGGGTACCGGGTTGGCGAGGCAGAAAACGGGATAAAAGCTATTCAGTGTGTCAGGAGCGAACACTTTGATGTCGTCCTTCTTGATTACAAAATGCCGGGCATGGACGGCATGGAGGTCCTCAAGGAAATAAAAAAAATCAAGCCTGAGATGAACATAGTAATTATATCTGCCTATGGAACAATTGAACGTGCTGTTGAAGCAATGGAGGCGGGGGCTTTCTATTACATCATAAAGCCTGTTGATTTGGATAAACTGCTGATTCTTCTCAACAGAGTTTCACAATTCATGTTCGAGGAAAGGAAAAAGATAACCTAAGCTGAGTCAAAGAATCTTACATCAACGAAGGAAAGCAGCTTAAATATTTCTTATTGGTGTCCATTATTAAGCATAGAGTTTTATATAATCGAACTCAAGCATTTATCCACAAAATAATCGACAAGTTACGTCTCAGATTGCTTCATCGATTTTCTTATCCTCAGGATTTCTTCCAGTAGTTCATCTTTTGTAATGATACCCTTATGCTCCAGGAGATTGACCAGTGCTTCCGTCTGGATCACTTCTGATACAAGGAGTTCCTTAAAGTCCACAGTTTCTTTCTGATCGAGTTTTTCTGCCATCAGGTTTCCTCTTTTAATAGGATCAGTTACTGTGATTTCTATTGGAAGTGTGCTTCAATCCATGACCTGTCTATTGCATTTTCAATCTTGTCTTCAAAGTCATCGGGAAGATCTCTCAAGAAATCAAGGCCAGTTCTTGCTTCGATATCGTCAATGGTGCAGAGATGGCCAAGCACTCTGTCATTTCTGGGAGTGTTCTGATCGAATATAAAACTTGCCGTTCTTATGGAATTGCAGTTCTTCTCAGGCTGTATAACGACAATCTTCCAGTACCCCGATGGTACTCTATGGGGTTCATCTGTTTCCGGTAATGGAACAGTTTCTTTTTCATATAAAGGACCTGTCATGACATAGACAACATTACCTGCATTTGCCAGATCCCGTTCCATATCTTCCAGTATGCGCCAGGGGCCTTGATTGAGATCCGATTTCTGGGGTGTGATATTGGAAAGGTAGTTCGTTTCAGACCAGGAGGTAGTTCCCTTGAATGATGCCAGTGGTGCCTGATGACCTCTATCGACTTTGAGCGCAGCATGAGCACCTTTGTAATCCGAAGGTTCAAGAGTTTCATTTTCATCAAGCCATGGATCGGCCTGCCATTTTCTGATGGTCTTCACATCGCCTGTGATGGTTTGTTTATCGATACGATAGACTACCCAGTCTGCAAATTTGGTATCATCGTTTGATGAAAGGGCATAGTTGTCTCTTATGATCAGGTCGTTGCTGAAAGGGGTACCGGTAGGATAGCCGTAGATGAAGTGTTTGCAGTGTATCTCTGGATAATCTGCAGCATGGCTGAAGGAGAAAGGATAGAAAACAAGAATGAAAATTAACAGAATCGTATGAAGTATCAGAGGAAGAGGTTTCTTCGGCATCGGGTTTCGGGATTCTTCTTTTTTCCTTGGAGTGTATCCCTTTTATGAAGTGGTTTCAATGGGACGTGTGATTCACTGCTCCCTTACTATATGAGTATGTTAAGGAGGAGGTCAAGAGCGCAGGTCCTGCGTTTTCAAATTCTCAAATTATGTAACTGTGTAAGATATTCCTATCTCTGGTAAATAACAACTTGAATTTTCTCACATACTATGCCATTTACCATCCCACTTCACCTTTCAATAGCCCATAAACCCCAGGAGGACCCCATCCCATGACACTCACAAAGGCAGACTTGATAAAGGCAGTGCAATCCCAGATCGGTGTAACGAATGACCAAGCAAAAGAGATATGTGAATCGGTTTTTGACGTTATAAAGGACTCCCTTGAAAATGGCGACGATGTAATGATTTCAGGATTCGGGAAATTTTCTGTCAATGAAAAAAGGGAACGAAGAGGCAGAAATCCTCAAACTGGGGAGAGCATGATGATTGAACCCAAGAGAGTGGTCACTTTCAAAAGTGCTGGAAAGATGAGGGAGCGATTGAATGGGGATTAAGAGATCCATCTGAGTCATGGAATCACACAAACGATGCTTACGCAAACATGGCGCTGACTATTTAATCAATGGATGGTGCTGGCGTAAAACCGGGTTAGTAAGGAACGAAAAAACCTGATGGCAAAATCCCGTGAATAAGCCAAAAAAGGGGTAACGGAACAGGATGCAAACGATATTTTCGGATTGCCGATTGAAGGGTCGCCGCATATTCCTTGACAAGGTACTCTGAGTAAGTTATTAATATGGCATATTTTTATCGATCTTGGATGCATAATTGATGTTGTGAACAGCTATAACCCAAGGGGGGATTATGGTCTGATTATCTAAAGCCCTGTTTCTCAATATGAGAGGGAGGGCTTTTTTTTGTGAGCAGCTCGGAGAACAGGGTTTGCGAAAACTCGGGGAAAGAATATTACATTGTTTCTATATAATACACCAAAATAAATGGCGCTTTTTCTTATATTCTATGTATTACAATAAGTTGCAGTGATTTTTTTTGTGATTAAAATGTGTATTACGCGGCTGCGCTTTTCGTTCGGTAGTAAGGGAGAATATCGATGAAGCAAGACTACACCCACATTGCCGTCATCCTTGACCGCACGGGGTCGATGGAAAGCATTCGAGACGACACGATTGGCGGATTCAACACGTTCCTTAAGAAACAGAAGGAGGAACCGGGAACCGCAACGCTTACTCTGGTGCAGTTCGACACGCAGGATCCCTACGAGGTGATTCACCGTTTCAAACCCATCGCTGAAGTTCCTGAACTGACCCATGACACCTACGTGCCACGAGCATCTACGCCACTGCTGGATGCACTTGGTCGCGGCATCAATGATCTTGAAAAGAGCCTCAGCGAACTCAAGGACGATGACCGCCCCTCGAAGGTTGTCATGGTTGTGGTGACAGACGGCCAGGAGAACGCCAGCCGAGAGTTCCGCAAGAACCAGATCGAGAGAATGATCAAAGACAGGACGGATAAGAACGGATGGCAGTTTGTCTTTCTGAGTGCCGATCTGGCTGCAATCGGCGATGCACAAGCCATCGGTATTCACGCCGACGCGGTCCTGTTATTTGAAAGATCCGGCAAGGGAAGCGCGGGAGCTTGGGCATCCCTGTCCCAACGCACCTCCGACTACCGCTCGGCGCGAAAGAAGAAGATCGGATTTGAACAAGATGATCGACAACATCCGGACGATCCGGAAAAGAAGAAGACATGATGAAACACAGCCTGCTGCGTACGTCGCTAACGCGCCGCCGCTGAGCTTTTACGTTAGCGTAGACGCTTCGCGCCGCACCATCGCTTCCAGGTAAGGAGATGTTCATTGAGTTTTGTATATATACCGGCTCAAAGCGCTGAAGACTGGGCGCAGTTACTTGCTGATCCCGTAAAGCATTGGAGGATCGGATACTCCGCGCGAACGCTTGCTTACTCTTGGCAGACCGCTGACGGCTTTCCTGATGAGATCAAGGCGGCATTTTCTACTAATGAATTCCTGTCTGATATTCAATTACTCATAGCCATTCCGGAACACAAGGTTCCTTTAGTGGGAGGCGCCAGACCATCACAGAATGATATATGGGCACTTGCAAGAGCAGATACCGGTTTAGTGTCAATTGCGGTGGAGGGAAAAGTATCTGAACCATTCGGCCCAACCCTGTCAGAGTGGTTGTCAGAAGGATCTAAGGGAAAAGCCACCCGGTTGGCGTTTCTCCGTCGAGAACTGAATTTAAATGAAGCTTTGGCGGGCACAATACGGTATCAACTTATTCATCGTGCAGGGTCTGCCGTCATTGAGGCCAAGCGCTTCGGAGCACCGCATGCTGTTATGCTCGTACACTCATTCAGCCCATCGCGAGAATGGTTTCAGGACTTCGAGGCATTTGCGCAGTTATTGCGTGCCGAAGTTAAAATCAATCAGGTTGTTTCGGCTGGTCAGCGTGCAGGAGTTCATCTCCATATTGGCTGGGTATGCGGAAACGAAGATTATCTATCAAAATAGCATAACAACGGCGTGCTGTCGGACTCGCTTTGCTCACCACCGACGTCAACCAATATAATAATGAAAATCAATAAAACACAACTTCATTCCCTGTACGACCAATACTCGGTAAAAGAGAACCGCTTGACCCATGCACTTTTACACACCATAGCTTCATCTGAATGGTTGCTTCGCGGATTTGTCAAAGATATGGTGGATAAAAATATATCACTTGCGGGAAAGACAATAGAAATCTCGACTCAAAAGAAACCATTCTCATATGGTGATAACGAAAGTTCCCCTGAAGAGATCGGCTCAATTCCCGATGCATGGATTGTCGATGACGTCTATCAATTGGGAATAGCAATAGAAGTCAAGGACCAAAAAAAGTCATTAAATCTGAAACAATTGCATGGCCATGTTGCCAAGATCAAAAAATACGAGAAACCATATCTTCTCATAATTACTCCAGATCTACAAAAACCCCAAGAGATAATCGAATTTGATAAAAGTACAGATTGTGCAATCACGATTATCTGGCACTCATGGGATTGCATCTATCAATGGCTTAATGATTTAGCATCTCATCAAGTACGCTCAATGCCAATGGAAGATTTTCTGGTAGCCACAATGATTGACTATCTTGAAAGGAGAAAAGAGGTGCTGGGTTTTCAGGGTATAAAGTTTAGGGACAGGTTTGACGTTTTCGAAGCAAAAGATATCCTAAACGCGGAGATGGAAGAGTTGAGTCCCTTTGTGAATGAACTCTATAAGGAACTCGGACGAAGAAGACCCGCTATTACGACATTTTCAGCAGGAAGCGTGTGGGATTGTTTCGGAAGTGAGGAAGGGTTTACTGCAGGTCTGCATATAACCTTATCCATCCATGAGCAATGGCATGATATATCACTTACTGTTCCAAATTCCGCTACAGAACCATGGAAACAGTTGAAAAACGCTTTTGACCACAATGAAGGAGAATTGTTCAAAATCTTGGAAAAGCTAAGGGGTAAAGTGCCGAATCTATTTGTCGAGTTTAATCAGCGCCATTTCATAGGACGAAAACGTGGGATAACTGATGGTTTCCTTGAATTTAGTATCGATACTCTTGGCAAAGCATTCAGAAAAGACGAATCGAAGGTTAAAGAATTTCCTGTGTGGTTAGAAGCAGTACGGAGCGCCATCGTGAAAAAAAAGAACATTAATGGACAAGTAATGTTCAAATGCAGATTCTACCTGGCAGACGCAAGGGGGATAAAAACACCACAATTTATTGATACTTCGAAAGAAACCATCAAGGCACTCGAACCTCTTTACAGCTTTCTTAATAGGAAAAATGGAAAATGCTAAGGACTGAAGTATTTGAGCACCTTGGTAACGATATAAAACAATGGAAAAGTATGGCAGAAGCCCTTGCCTATAATGCCAGAGTGCTTACCATGCACCGACACCAGCATTCAGAAGACAGAAATCTATATCAACAAAAGTTAGAGATATCCAGTGTCAACATGGATTTTGCTTCTCTAGTCTTATGGGGATATGCGCTTGAATGCTTTCTGAAATGCCTTCGTTTAAAAAGAGGGCATTCCCTGGTAGAGAATGGGGAACTTATTGGGTGGGGAAAGAATCATAACCTTGTGCAAATGGCTCAAGAGGTAAGCTTTGTACTTACGGCTTCTCATCGAAGGATATTGGAGAGTTTATCAATAATAGTTACGTGGAGTGGTCGTTATCCTATTGCCACCAGTTCCAGTGGTACGTTCGTCGGTCATTATTGGGAAGATCTAAAAGACGATAATGAACTAAAAATTCTGGTTGATTCGTTGAGACGGGAAATTGATAGTGAGTAACGTTATGTGAAAGGAACTGCTATGATTAAAAAACAAAAACAACGTTGTTTTGTTCAACTCTCACTAAATAGTCGTTACAAACCCTATATGTTGATGAAAATCGGGTTGACATTTCTTTTTTATATTGCTACATTTTCAAGCAATCTTTTTATTAAAAAGCATATTGACATTGATTGAGGGCATCAACTTCAATTTTATTTGTGAAAGCTTGTTCAAATAATTTAAGTACTTACAAGACAGATATCTGTAAATTTACCTTTTTCCCTGATGCTAGTGTTATTGCCAATCGCTAAAAAAAGGGGGGGTATTTCTATAATTACTTATCATTTCCACTTCCTGTTCTAGATTTCAATACACACACGCTTGGCTATCTGCAGCAGTTACCCCTTAATTCTTTGGCTATATTTTTTCTATTAGAAAGGAGGTATGGCAATGAAGAAAGAAGAGGGTAGTGTTTCTCAAGGGGGGGTATGTCGCCGAGACGCAATCAAAATCATGAGTGTTGGGGTTGGTGCGCTGGCAGGTGGTTTGGCGCTTGGTGGACCTTTGCGTAGGGCTTACGCGGAAGCACCAAATTCGCCATTCAAATTGGCAGTTGTAGCGTTTTCAACTGGTCCTGTTGCATCGTATGGCTATCCGGCACATGAAATGTTGGATATTCTCGTGCCAATGATTAACAAGAAGGGAGGTATACTAGGTAGAAAAATTGAATTAATAAAACATGACGAAGGGCCAGTATCAAAGGTTGTTGAAACCGTAAAGAGACTTACAAAAAATGACAAAGTAGATGCAATCCTGGGTTTTGCTTCAAGCGCCAACGGTCTAGCTGCAGCTCCCATTTGTGAAGAAAGTAGGACGCTCATGATTGCGTGTCTATGCCGAACTCACAAAGTAACTTGGCAAAACCCCGAAGACCCGACGAAGTTCAGAAAATACATCAAACGTTCTCTAAACGACACAATTACCCATGCAGCAGCGGCAGCTCTTATGGTTGCCAAGTTTTATCCGGGAGCAAAGGTTGCCCATATCCATCCAGATTATGCCTATGGACATGAAATACACGATATATTTCACAGTGTTCTGGAAAAAGTAGATCCAACATCCGAGGCCGTTGTGGAATTGTGGCCTAAGCTTTTCACACCGGACTATTCTCCGCACATTCAAAAGCTTTTGAGTGCAAACCCTGATATAGTATTCAATTCTTTTTGGGGCGGAGATTCGATGCGCTTTTCAGATCAGTGCATTCAACGGGGCCTCACATCAAAAGCAAAACTTTTAGGGGACCATGGCGAGTTCTATTCCGCCGCAGGACGCGATTTGCCAAATGAACTTATTGGCCATCCACCATTTCCTGTTGAAGGGTTACCAACTGCACCTGACCCGAAAAGATGGCCGCTTAATCAATTTGGATACGACATTTATTACAACCAGCATAAAAACACACCACCCGCGGCTGCTTCATTTGCAGCTTGCGCGTTTTATTCTCTCATTGCAGCCATAGAGAAGGCAGCAGCTCTCATAGGAGAATGGCCGAATAATGAACAGATAGCTGATGCTTTTACGGGCCTCGCCGCTCCAACTCCTCTGGGATGGATTGTATTTCGAGAAGACGGTAAAGGAAACTCTCCGAAGTGGGCCGGACAGTATAAGCTGCAACCACCCTACCATTATGGTGTGGATAATCTATATCACATGCCGATAGAAGAAATATGCGCACCCGTAGGTGTTGATCCAATAAAGTGGATTGAGACATGGTAAACTGAAATTTGATCACTTCATCCGTGTATCCTGTTGATATTCGGATGAAGTGATTCCTATCAATTGAGCGCAGTTTTTAAAGGTCTCCAAAACATAGCTATCTTCAATTTATTAAGCTACAAATACTGCAAGGTAAAACGATGCTGGAATTAATTATAAACATGACAGTAAACGGGATGTTTTATGCCGGGATTTTATTCATCATGTCAGCAGGTCTCCAAATTATTTTCGGAGTTTTAGGCATTATTAATTTTGCTCATGCATCTGCTTACATGCTGGGATTATATTTTACATATGCTTTGGTAAAGTCCTTACCGTCTTTTCAGCCTTTAGTCTGGTTTATCCCTCTTTTAGCAGCTCTTATTGTTGGAATCATTGGTTTATTTTTTGAACGTATATTGTTAAGGCTTATTTACAATCGAGATCACGTTTTTCAAATGCTTTTCACATTTGGTGCCGTGCTTATGGCAGACGATGTCGTGAGATATGTATGGGGAGGTTACCCTATTAGTATTCCACCCATTGTGTCAAAGATGATTGAAATAAAAGGCGTGATTTTCCAGCCTTTATATACATTGATTGTAATCTTTATTGCAATTTTACTGGCAGTCCTTCTTTGGATCTTATTTAAAAAAACAGACATTGGAAGAGTAGTACGGGCAACGTCACACGATGAGGAGATGACGGAGGCGCTCGGAATTAGCGTAAGTTGGGTCCGAGCTGGAACATTTTTTTTTGGATCGGCAATTGCGGGCTTGGGAGGGGGTGTAATGCTTCCAATCACAGGCGCATGGCCTGGTGTAGGGCTTGAATATTTAATTTTATGCTTTGTTGTCATTGCCATAGCCGGATTGGGCAGTGTATTCGGAGCTCTGGTTTCTTCATTGCTGATCGGCATGGTAAATTCCATCGGAATACAATTTTTCCCAAAGTTTGAACTTGCTATTATTTTTCTTCTTATGGCGGTCATTCTATCAATACGACCGACAGGACTTTTTGGAACATCTCGAAATTGATAATATACTGAGGGAAGCAGGCACATGGAAAAAATAAACAACTATAGTTTTATTTTTGTATTAATCGTGCTTTTATTAGCTCCATCCATTTTTACCGAATTCCAAACATATTTACTTACGTATGGCCTTGTCATGGCCATTGCAAGTATTGCATTAAACCTTTTGCTTGGATACACGGGCCTTATGTCATTTGGTCATGGCATGTTCATCGGGACAGGAGCCTATACTGTTGCTTTGATGGCAAAATATGCCGGTATCAATACGCTTGAACTTATGATTCCATTAGGTATTGTTTTTTCTGCGGCTCTGGCTGCGTTTGTCGGGCTTTTCTGTACCCGTCAAATTGAAATATATTTTTCTATGCTGACGCTTGCTTTTGGTGAATTGCTATTTGTCATATGCTCAAAGTTCTATGAAACAACAGGAGGTACTGATGGTATTCATATAGAGAATGCTCCCTTGTTTGGTCACGTGTTTAAGGAAAGTGCGGAAACATATTATCTTGTTTTGACTTTTACAATACTTTCCATCTTCGTCATGCGATTGATCACAAAATCTCCCTTTGGAATGGCGATTCAAGCAACACGTGACAATGAAGTGAGGATGGGATATCTGGGACTTATGGTAATGAAGTTTCGACTTATTGCATTTATTATTTCAGGTGCGTTTACAGGCTTAGCGGGAGTATTACTCGTTACGCTTACAGGTCATGCGGTACCCGAGCTTTTTCAGGTTGGGGCATCGATTACCCTGGTATTGATGGTTATTCTCGGCGGACATACAACATTTTACGGACCTGCAGTTGGAGCAATGGTATTTGTGTTTTTACAATCTTGGTTACAACCGCTTTTCTTCTGGCAGTTTTTTCTCGGTGCTGCCATTGTTATTCTTGTGATATTTTTACCGGGCGGAGTTTTGGGAGGCATCAAACTATGGACGGCAAAATTGATGATCAGGAAGTCATCCTGAGCACTTGCGGTGTTACAAAACACTTTGGCAATGTACATGCAGTTCAAAATGTCGATATAGAAGTCATGAAGGGTGAGGTTCTTTCGATCGTCGGTGCAAACGGGGCAGGAAAAACTACGTTGCTAAAGCTGATCAGCGGTGGCCATACCCTTGACAGTGGAAGAATAATATTCATGGATGTTGATGTGAGCGGGGCTAGTTTGATTCATCGAGCAAGAAGCGGTATTGTGTATTCTTTTCAGATTCCAGCACTTTTTGATAATTTAAGTACCCTCGATAATGTGACTATGGCTCTTTTTTCAAGAAAGAAAAAAATGTTTGCATTCTTTACCAAACTTGACAGCTATACTGAAATGCGAGCAGCAGCGTGTCAAATTCTTGAGATGTTCAATGTGCCGAAAAATGAGCACGCAAGCCAACTCCCTCACGGACAAAGAAAGCTTCTGGATGCTGCCATAGCTTTCGCGTATAACCCTCAGTTGCTTTTGCTTGACGAGCCTACTTCTGGAGTAAGCACTGATGAAAAACGGCAAGTTATGGACACTATTATACCCAACATTGAGAAACGAAATATAACGACAATTATCGTTGAACATGATATGGAAATTGTTGTGCGATACTCTGGCAGAGTTATTGTATTAGATCAGGGACAAATATTTGCGCACGGTTCACCAGAAGAAGTGATGCAAAATCCAAGGGTAAGAGAAGTATTGCTAGGCCAAAAACCAGCATAAAAATTATATCTTTTATATTACCAAGGTTAAAGCTTCTTTCACGAAAAGGTATTATTATATTTGGATGCATGGCTAAAAGGGTTACTTCTCATGAGAAATGGAAAAAAAGAAATTATTGTGTGCAGGGATATAAACACATTTCAAGGACCAGTTCATGCAATTCGAAATGTATCGATAAGCATCAACTGGGGTATTACATGTTTTGTCGGTCCTAACGGCGCAGGGAAAACAACACTTCTCAAAAGTATCATCGGTCTTCTTAAAGTAACATCGGGAAATATTTTTTTTGAGGGCAAAGACATTACAAATATGTCTACAAACAAAATAGTGCGTCTTGGAATAGGATACGTTCCCGAAGATAGAAGAATATACCCGGATTTAACTGTAGAAGAAAACATGATGCTGGGGAGATGGAATCAAAAGCAAAACAGGCAGGAAATTCTGGATAGAATGTATTCATTATTTCCACAACTTAAAGACTTGACGCATTCCTTTGGAAGCAATTTAAGCGGAGGGGAACAAAGTATGCTCGCCATTGCAAGGACAATGGTCCTTGAACCCCGATGTCTCCTTTTGGATGAACCTTTGGAAGGTCTTTCTCCAGCTATTCGAAAACGACTTACTGAAGGAATAATAGCTTTGAAAAATACGGGTTTGACTACAATAACCACAGCATCGGACATGTCGTATGTCCCTGAAATTGCAGATGTGATATATACGATTGAGCGCGGTGAAATTATGTGATCACCTGATTGATAATCCCGTAACAAAAAGGTGGAATTGGAGTTAAGACGTTTTTCTGTTTTTCCAGAGATATTTTCAAGTCTCGTGGATCGAAGAGCGAGATATTGTCAAATGTTGTGGATCTTTGATGGAGCGTAAAAAGTCGTCACTCAGGTGACAACCGGAATCCAGAGCAAGCGTGACTCCTTGTATGCACTGGATTCCGCCTTTTGCCGGAATGACAAAAAAAGCGTATTTCTGAATTGTTACGGGTTCTTCATCTTTTGTTGTGCCCTTTGTTTTTAAATTGGAGTAGAAAGGTCTAGGCAATCTCGATGCTGCAACGGATTGTGCAGACAGGGTAAATGCCGAATCGGGATTTCAACTCAGCCCCCATGTCCTATGGGTCGGTTTTGCAGCATTCCACGCAAGGTTCCCCGGGAAAGACAGGCAAATTTCAATTGCCCGATCTGCCGATACAGTTCTTCTTGTAACGCTTCCTCATTCTTTTCTTTCTTTGAACGGCGATCGGAACTAATCCATGGTTGAAGAAGCCGCGCGCTATAAGGGAAAAGGTTCGATAATCCTGGGATGATTTTGAAGATTGGATCAGGAAAAAGACCCAAAGAAGATATTAAATGGAATCACACAAACGATATTTACTCAAACATGGTGCTGTCTATTCAATCAATGGATGGTACTGGGGAGAAGATGCCGATTTCGGACCTGAGTCATTCTCTTCCATATTTCTGGGAAAGACATCGGAGATTGCAGCAGAGAAACTGAAAAGGGTATTGAAGGAAATGGGAAGGGATGATGGTGGTGACGGAGAGTAGGAAAGAGGATAAAAGAATTTATAATGCATTATGAAATTGGGGTAAAATCTCTTTTTCAACAAAATTGAGGGCTAAAAAGAATCATTCCCGTTTTCATGGCACTATCTTCGGTAATTCAGAATTGACGGGCAATAGAGCCATTAAGTCACTGTGATAAAATTGTGATAAAATCAACGGAAAAGCAAGGAACTGGATAGAAACAATGGAATTAATAGAAAAGGTAATTGACTATTGTTATTAATTGGTTACGGGAAATCAGACGGTATGTCAAGGGGTTAAAGTTTAATGCTATTTAGGGTTGCCTGGAACTACGAATCCGAAGGTCGAAGGTTCGAATCCTTCTGGGCGTACCATAAAATCAAGGCCTTACGTCGTTTTTTGATGTAAGGCCTTTTTTGGTATTGAGTTTGTGTAACCGCTGTGTAACCCGCGTGAATGAAAATTGGGCTTATTTACTTTCTTGCACCATAAAAACCGGCGCATCCAGAAAGAGGCCAACCGGAAGCGAAGCGAGGCTGCAAAGAGACAGTCGACAACTAACCCAGTCTCCAATCGATATTCCGTTCAATGGCACTCAACGTTTCATCGAATGCATGGACGAAGAGCGCCCTATTTCAAACCTTCCCTCCGGCTGTTCTGTGTAAAATAATGCTTATAATATTAGCTATATATTAAATATATTTTTCTTTGTCCCGCCTTTGGCACGGTTTTTCCGTTATCAAAAGACAAAGACAAGAACAAACCCAAAAGGAGGAACAAAAAATGAAACGAACACTTCAGACACTGATCATGGCAGCATTTGTGGTATTGATTACGGCATCCTTCAGCTTTGCCGAGTATGTGGCGAGCACTGCAGGCAACTTCCCCTATTTTCAGTTGGGCTGCCTGGTGGTGGGCGGTCTGATCATCACGTCACTCAAACACAAATATTCCAAGATTTACATGAGCGAAGCCGTCGGTTCCTTTGCACTGTATGCAGTGCTGGTTGCCCTGTTCACGGCCCCGGTTATCGACGGATTAAAAGCATTGGTCAGTTAGATATAGAAAAAGCGCACTTCACCTGCCATCAAGGCAGGCATCCTCGGAAAGGAGGAAAAAGGCAATGGCAATATTGAGAGAACATATGCACCGGATAGAGGACAGATCGAGCTACACGTCGGTATTTATGATAAGCGTGTGGGGATTCGTGATCGTGATTTCATCCTTCCTGTTTCTCTATGCGGGATACTGGCTTGATCAGCAGTTCGGTTCGGCGCCGAGCTTCATGCTGGGTCTCTTCTTTCTCGGGGTGTTCCTCTGTGTGGGTCGTCTATACTGGGAAGTCTGGGTGAGACGGGGGAAGGGATAATCCCTGCCGAAGCGCCGGTTGTCTCACAAACGAAAGCGTAACGTGAAATCCCTTCTTTATTCAAAAGGAGGGATTTTTTGCTTCATGGAAATTAAGGGGACATCCATGATAAGTTTTGTCAAGGGGAAAACGGAGATTTCCCTTGACCTTTTCGATTGAAGGACTCCCGGCGGTTATTCTTGTTCATCTGCCGCAACCCGATCTTTTTAATCCTCT
>Ga0272444_10000812_pt1 | contig 31651 bp, 28 predicted proteins | sample SSMForm13_FD_201033 | JGI IMG/M metagenome (GOLD analysis project Ga0272444, IMG submission 201033) | Marine sediment archaeal communities from Little Sippewissett salt marsh, Falmouth, MA, United States - SSM-Form-13 | ecosystem: Environmental > Aquatic > Marine > Wetlands > Sediment ...
ACAGAACCCTTCGGTTTTCGATTTAAAAAAGCGGGGTTGACGAGACTCGAACTCGCGGCCTCCTGCGTGACAGGCAGGCGTTCTAACCAACTGAACTACAACCCCGACTCAATCTATGATCGTCAGGTCAAGCAGCTCGATGAACCACTCAACCGACTCTTGTGACAATTCCAATTCGACGTCGACACCAACTCTTCGGCTGCCGTCGCCGACCTCAACCTCCGCCGCCTGCGCCCGCAAGGACCCAAAAAATTGGGCGATACTGGATTCGAACCAGTGACCCCCTGCGTGTAAGGCAGGTGCTCTAACCAGCTGAGCTAACCGCCCCGTAAGCTTCGGTCAAGCCCCTCGGCGGCCGGCTCAAAAACCTCCCACCTCAAGGGGCAGTCAATATACACAAGATTCCCAAATAAGCAAGCAAATTGGAGGAGCCGCCGACGGCCTCCTTCTCGACTTTTCAGGTCCCTGACTCCCCCCGGACCCGATCAGGCAAAGGCCCCGAGGGCCGTCCCAGAACCGCCTTCCCGACCCCGCTCTGAGGTCGGAGAACAGGCCGAAAATATGTCCCGTCCCAACAGCCTATTCGTTGGTATCCTGCTCCGGCTCGGTGTCGGAAGGTTCCGGGCGGCCTTTGGCCAGGATCGCAAACGGGATCATGCCGTAGCCTATCACAAGCACAATCGGCGCCACCGTCAGGGTGATCGGGGCGTTGGGATTGTCGCCGGAAGCCAGGCAGATGTACCCGATGATAATAACGGCCAGGGAGATCCCAAGCAGAATGTAATTCTTCTTACCGAACGGCCAGACGAGCGTCTTCTGCGCCTGCTTTGACTGTCTCTTTTTAACTGCCATAATTTGGTTCCGTAAAATAGCGTCAGGGATCGATCTGTCAAGCAAAGTCATGCCCGATCGCCCGCGATCTCCTTTTTCGTCCGTTTATACCAGGCCGACAGGCCGACCGCCCAAACAAACATAAGCAGCGCCCGTACCTCCTCGTCGACAAACGTGGCCTCGGTCATCGAGGTCCCCAGGAACAGAATCGAGCCCAGCAGGGCGGCCGCCGAGCGGCACCTTTCCTCCGACCCCGGCCCGGCCCGGCGATAACCCACCCAGAAATACAGCAGAGCCGTCAACCACATGAGGGCGAAAATTGCGCCGCCGATAATGCCGCCCTGAGCCGAGACGTTCAGCAGATCATTGTGGGCGTGGCCGTAGCGATGCATCGGGTGAAGTTCCCCTTCGACCGCATTCTCGTACGCCGTCTGGAAATTCCCCGGCCCCACCCCGATAACCGGGTTCTCCCGGATGACTTTCAGGGTATTGGTCCAGATAAATTTGCGGCTCCCCTGCCAATACACACCGAAATGCCGCTCGATCCCGGTCCTGTCGCCGGTGACAAAACGGGCCCGAACCGTCTCGGTGAAAATCGAGGCAAGCCCCAGGCCCAGAAGGAGAGCGATCCCGATCAGGAGCTTGCGGCGCCGCAGGAAAAAGAGCATGATGACCAACCCGATCAGGATCGAGAGAATCGGTCCGCGGCTGTTGCTCATCAGCGTGCACAGCATGGCAGCCACGCCGCCTGAGAGGATCAGCCGCCTTACCCAGGCTTTCATCCGGTCGTGCGCCAGCAAAGCGTACCCGAACATAAACAGGGCGGAGGTGCCGGTGTAATTGCCGAACGTCAGCGGATGGGAGAAATTCCCGCGGATGCGCACCACCTGGTCGGAGGTCAGTGGGCCGCTGAACTCGGGGCTGATGTAGACTTTCGACAGGTACAGTCCGAACGCGTAAGCAGCCACCAGGATCTGAGCGACTGCAAGAGTAAGCACCAGGCGGTCGGCGTTCTCCCGGTTTTTGTGAATCAGGAATATCCCCACGGGGATGATCAGAAACAGCCATTCCTCGCGCATCGAGTTCAGAGAGAAAAGAAACTTCCCGCCGGCAGCCGCAGCAATCAACATCCAGAGCACGTACAGGCCCACCGACAGAAAGAACCATTTGAGGTGACTGTCGAACGCCGCATCTCTGTCTCTGATCAATATGACAAGAAACAACAAAAGGGACAGTCCGAATGAAGATTGAGAAAGGGCGATGGAGAAGGTCGACGAGAATACAAACAGGGCAAAAAAGAACAGCAGGGCGCCGGTGAGTTTATCGGTCGAAGACAGGTTCATGCGAACAGGTCTTTTTCTATCATCTCGACCAGCTGGTGGAGGATAAACAGATGTTCCTCCTGAACAGCCTGGGTCGAAGGATGCGGTACGACCAGCGGCCGTTCGATCATCTTGGCCAGTTTGCCGCCGTTGCCCCCGAGAAGGGCGGTGGTCAGGATGTTCTTGTCCTTGGCCGTCTTGACCGCGCGCACAAGGTTTTCGGAATTGCCGGAGGTCGACAGCGCCAGCAGCATGTCACCGCGATTCCCGAGACCTTCGATCTGCCGTGCAAAAATGTTCTCGTAACCGAAGTCGTTGGCGGCGGCCGTCACGACGGCCGTATCCGAGGACAGGGCGATGGCGGGAAGTGACTGACGGGTACGGGCAGCGGTCAGGCGAACCACCAGTTCAGCGACGAAGTGGGAGGCCATGGTTGCGGAACCGCCGTTGCCTGCGACCAGTATTTTCCCCCCGGAGCCGATTACGCCCGAAACCAGGGTTGACATCTCGTAGATCTGACCGCCTAACTGCGCGACGACCGCCTGGCGAAGTATCCCGGCCTGATCGGCCTGTTTTTTAAGATGAAGGAGAGCGTCCTGAAGACTCATACCGCAATAACTTCCCTGGGATGCGAGGCGGCGGTGAGTTCGCGAAGGCGCCCGATACCCCGATCCCGTTCCAATTGTGTACCCATGACGATAAAACCGGCGCCGGCCTCGATGCGGGCCGCGCAATCTTCGGGCGTATGCAGCCCGCCTCCAACGAGAACGGGGATGTCGACCGCGGCCGCCACCGCCGAAACCATTTCCACCGGCACCGGGTTCACCGCTCCCGAACCGGCCTCGAGATAAGTAAGTTTCATCCCGAGATACTGCGCCGCCAGAGCGTGGGCGCAGGCAATGTCGGCCTTGGTGCGGGGGATCGGAAGGCTCCCTGAGATGAACTGCACCGAGGTCAGCGGCCCCGACTCGATCAGCATATATCCGGTCGGGATCGATTCCAGCCCGGCCAGCTTGATTAGCGGCGCCCCCTTGACCTGTTCATCGATCAGGTACTGCGGGTTGCGCCCGGAGATCAGCGAAGTAAACAGGATGGCGTCGGCCTGCGAAGTTATCTGGGTGTATGAGCCGGGAAAGATTATCACCGGGAGCGAGGTCCGGGCTTTGATATCCTGCACCGCCGAAGCGAAATGCCCGGCCATCATGAACGACGTTCCAACGAGGATAGAATCGACGCCGCAATCGGCGGCGGCTTCGGCAAGCTGGAGGTATTCTCTTTCCCCGGTGCGGTCGGGGTCAATCAACAGAAGGAACCCGCCGCCGCGCCGGTCCCGGGTCTCGAGCAAGGTTTCGTAGACGTGTGCCATCGCTCTATCCCTTTTGTTGTTCCAGCATCTGTCCAAGCTTGTCGAATACATCCTTTATATTCGTACCCTCGGGGACCCCTCCCTGTGCGAAAGCAGTTTTCCCGCCACCGCGCCCACCGAACTGACCCAGCAGGTCTCTCGCCGTCTTGCCGGCGTCAAAACCGTGCTCCTTCAAAGCCGAATTGCTGGCGGCCAACATCACTGTAACCTTGCCGTTGGTCAAACCTATGCCGAGGGCCACCACCGGATTATTCTGCTCTTTCTTGCTGTCGATCCAGGCCGACATAGTGTCGCGGTCAGACTCACCGAAATCGTGAGCGAAATAAGTGAACGGCCCTATTGTGACCGCCTCCCCGACCGACTGCCCCTTCCCTGCCACCAGGTCGGCTTTCACCTGCTTGAGCTCTTTGCGAAGACTGCCCACCTGTTCCTTAAGCTGCTCGAGACCTTCCATCAACTCGGCCTCCGGTCTTCCGACAATCCGGCTCGCCTGTTCCAGCGACTGCTTGGCACTGAGCATATAATCCTGGGCCTCGCGACCGGTGATAGCCTCCATCCGGCGCACGCCGGAGGCGATACCGGTTTCGAGCGTGATAAAAAACGGTCCGATCTGGCCGGTGTTCTGAACGTGGGTGCCGCCGCACAACTCCTTGGAAAAGCCGGGGACCGAAACGACTCGCACCGTCTCACCGTACTTCTCGCCGAACAGAGCCATCGCGCCGGCGGCTTTGGCCTCGTCTACTTTCATGAGGTCGGTCTGTACGTCGTGAGCTTCCAGAATCTGCTCGTTGACCAGCCGTTCGACCTCGGCGATCTCCTCGGGGGTCATCGGCTGATGGTGCGAGAAATCAAACCGCAGACGATCCGGCCCGACGTATGACCCCGACTGCTTGACGTGTTCGCCGAGCACCTTGCGAAGAGCGGCGTGGGCGAGGTGAGTGGCGGTGTGATTGCGCATGATGTCCCAGCGGCGGTCGACATCGAGCAACAGCTCAACCTCGGCACCATCCTTCACCGATCCCTGCACGACTTCCCCCGTAAGAACAACGCTGCCCGCCTGTGCCCGAGCCTCGGTAACCGCAAAGGAGAAACTGCCGTCGGGCGTCTGCACCAGACCATGGTCGCTTATCTGCCCGCCCGCTTCCACGTAAAACGGCGTCTTTTCGACCACCAGTGAACCCAGCCCGCTGTCCTCATCAATATTGGCGTAAAGGATTTTAGTGGGGAAAGGTTCGGCCAGCTTCTCATGGAGCAACCGTATTGCTTCCGATTCCGGAAGAGCCTCCCCGGCCAGTTCGTTCACAGTCTGGTCGGCACGCCCCGAGCGGGATCTTTCCTGCTGCTCGGCCATTGCTTTCGCAAACCCATCCTGATCCAGCGTCAGCGATTGCTCGGACGCTATTATCTCGGTCAGGTCGTAGGGAAAGCCGTAAGTGTCGTAAAGCTTAAAGACCTCGTCGCCCGGCACTACCGCGCTGCCCTCAGCCCTGACTTTCTGCGCAATCTTCGCGAACAGCTCGAGGCCGGTGTCCAGCGTCCGGAGAAACGACTCCTCCTCCGCCCTGATTACGCTCTGGACGTACTGCTCTTTCTCCCTTATCTCCGGGTAAGCTTCGCCCATGTCGCCGACCAGCACCGGCACCATCTTGTAGATGAACGGGTCTCTGGCTCCCAGTCCCCGACCGTGGCGGGAGGCCCGGCGAAGAATGCGCCGCAGCACATACCCCCGACCTTCGTTGGAGATCCCGGCGCCGTCGGCCAGCGCGAACGTCAGCGCTCGGACGTGGTCGGCGACCACGTGGTGCGAAGTCATGTTGTCTTTGTATTTCGCCCCGGTCAGATCGGACACCGCTGCGATCAGATTCTGAAACAGGTCTATGCCATAGTTCGTATCGCATCCCTGCATTACCGCCGCGATTCGTTCCAAGCCGGCGCCGGTATCCACCGAGGGTTTCGGCAGATGGACCAGCTCACCGTCGGGCGCCTGGTCGTATTGCATGAACACCAGGTTCCAGATTTCCACGAACCGGTCGGTCTCACCGTTGACAACATCCTGAGAACCGGTGCCGTATTTTTCACCGCGGTCGATGTGGATCTCCGAGCAGGGACCGCAGGGGCCGACGTTGCCCATCGACCAGTAATTATCGTGTTTGCCGAACCGCATGATGCGGCCGTTTTTCAACTGAGGAGCGATTTTCCCCCAGAGCGCATAGGCCTCGTCGTCGGTCTCGTACACCGTGGCGTAAAGCCGGTCGATCGGCAGAGCCATGTCTTTGGTCACCCATTCCCAGGCGTACTTGATCGCTTCTTCTTTGAAGTAGTCCCCGAACGAGAAATTCCCCAGCATCTCGAAAAACGTATGATGCCGCGCCGTGAAACCGACATTGTCCAGATCGTTGTGTTTGCCGCCGGCCCGGAGACACTTCTGCGAGGTCGTAGCCCGGGGGTAGTCCGCTTTACGGCGGCCGGTGAATACATCCTTGAACTGGTTCATCCCGGCGTTTACGAACAGAATGGTCGGGTCCTCGAACGGGATCACCGGCGATGAGGGGACGAGTTTATGATCGTGCTTCTGGAAGTAATCCAGGAATGACTGTCTGATATCGGCGGTCTTAATCTTCTACCTCACTTGTCCGACGGTGCAGCTTCTCAAAGGCGGCTTTGGCGGCCTCGTATCCTATCCCGCGACGGGAGAGGTAATTATAGGCCCTGCGGCGGGCGGTTTCAACATCAATCTCAGCCCACCGGGACCATCGGCTCTCGAGCGCGGCCATGGCCAGGTCGGTTTCATCGGTCTTTTCAAAAAGGCGATCTACGATCTCCCCGGCCAGTTCGCGATCGATCCCCTTGCGCTGAAGGACCGAAAGAACAAACGCCCTGCCCGAAGGTTTCCGCTCAAGCGTTTTCCTGGCCAGCCGTTCGCCGTACCGGGCGTCATCCAGCAGTCCGTTCCGGACGTACTTGCGGAGGATCTCCTCGATCACCTCCGAAGCAAACTGGCGCTGTTTCAGTTTCCGGCGCATCTCGGCGACCGAATGCTCCCGAAACCCCAGCAGGCGAGCCACTGTCTGTTCGCACACCTCGCGGGCCGACTCCGCGATCAACTGCTGCAACTGCGGCGGCGTTATGACTATCCCCTCTTTCAGCCGGTGCCGGTGATATATCGAAGGCGAAACCAGCAGGGGTTCTTCCAAGGTGGATATGGTGAGTTCGTAGCCGTTGTTGGTGGCACGGACAGCGGTTATGGCGATTCTGTCAGTCATGATATTTCCGTAAATTCCCGCCCGGATAATAAGACCGGCCGGACCGAATCGAAACCAAAAAACAGAAAAGCCCCGGACTCCCGGGTTTGTCTCAGACGTGAGAGTACCCCAAAGTACGTTATCCTGCGGACGGCGACAAAATGTGCGGACCGGTCAACTTCTGTATTGACATCTAATAACGACGCGCGTATGTTGGCGTTGAGAAAAGCATTAGGTAACCTGTTTCGCAATATCGGGTTAATGGGGAAATGTTTTTCGGAACTTGTTAAGCTTACATCGTTTAGAAAGATACAAAGAAACCGAGCAATCATAACCGACTCTTAAACCAGAGGACGAGATGGATTTGGACCTGCAGGGAAAAATCGAGAACTTCACACTGCCGGAGATTTTCCAGCTTATTGCCGCCTCCCGCAAGTCAGGCACCCTGGGGATTCAGAAAGATGAATCCATCATCATGATATACTTTGACGCCGGCGACATCATCTACGGCTACGGGCCGCGTCAGACTTTCCACATCGGCCAGCTTATCCGCGACCGCGGCAAGATTACCAGCGAGCAGCTCGAGGAGGCGGTGCGGGCCCAGGCCGCGACCGAAAACACCCGGCGCCTCGGCGAGATCCTGGTCAACCGGGGATTCATCGACCGCGCCGACCTTCAGGAAGTAGTCCGCAATCAGGTCGAGGAGCTCCTGTACTCCCTGCTCTCCTGGCAGACCGGATCGTTCAAGTTCTACGAGAATCAGTTCCCCACCGATGAAGAGATCACGGTGTCGCTCTCGGTGGAGAATGTCATTCTTGAGGGTCTCCGACGGGTGGATGAACGCAACATGGTCAAGGAGACTATCCCCGATCTCGACAGGGTTTATTCGATCTCCGCCTCTCAGGCCGGGCGCACCCGGGCGGTTACCATGCAGGCGAGCGAATGGAACGTCATGGCCCTGGTCGACGGTCGGCGGTCGGTTAACCAGATCTGCCAGGCCAGCCCGATGAGCCGCACCGAAACGTTGAACCGCCTGGCTCATCTCAAACTGGCCGGGATTATCACCAGCACCGAGCGGCAACCCGAAACCGCCGATTCCGGCAGCGATCTGGACAAAATGGTCGGCCGCCTGAGCAACCTGCTCGAGGATTACCTGACAGAGAAAGCGGCCGATAAGATCTCGACTCGTCGCGGACGGGTCACCACTTCGATTACCGAGGCAACCCGGTGAAACGAATCCAGACGTTAAAAGCGCTTGAGGTAGTCCTGGAATCGTTCCTTTCACGGGCTGTGGCCCTGAAGGAAGAACGGCTGCAGGTGCTCGAGGGCATCAACCGTCTGGATGATATCGCCCGGGTCGTCCATCGCGGCGACGATGTCACCGATGAAATCGGCGGCTGGTTCGCGCAGCACAACCGCTGGGTCAGCGACCAGAGCCTTCGACCGGCCGACCACGGCCGCATAAGCGACATCCTCAGAGAGATCAAACGGGAGCTTCGCGTCTCCGCCGACTCGTCTCCAGCCGTCAACAAGATAGCCCGTGAAATCGACCGTTGGGGGGAGATCCAGAGACAAACCGCCATGCCGACCCCGAGCGACCGGATAGGCTCGGAGCCTTCCCAGCCGGCAGATCGCCCGGCGGGTCAGAAGATCGTCCTGAAACGGGGCAGCGAGGCCTCGCAGACCGGCGAAGTTAATTCTATCACCCGGTTCGACAGTACCATGACCGCCCTGACCGATCTTTTCAGGGATTTCGCAGGCAACAAGCAGCATCTTATGTCGGTACTCGACGAGGCCCTGGAATCGGCTGTTCGGCAGACCAATAAAGAGGCCTTGCTTTTATCAGCGTTAATTATATATTACCTCCGCCAAAACGGTTATAAAACGGAACCGTTTGTGAAGCGGCTCAAAGAGGCGGAACGCCTGCAGAAAGGGAACGGCTGATTATGCTAAACCCTTCCGAAAAGGCTTACTGCCTGGCTCTTCAGGCCTTGAAGCAGAGGCGTTATGCCGAGGCGGTCGCCTATTTTGAGCGCGCAGCCGGGTATTTTGAGAACAACCGGGAATTCAGCCTGTTAAGGGAGACGACCCGGTTGCTGGTGGCCCTCAAGCGTGAGCTGGCCAGCTTCGAACACGATGAAGAGACGCTGATTATCGAGGAGACTTTTTCCGATGGCCAAGAAACAAACCTTTCTTGATAAGACGAAGAAGAAGGGCGACGGTTCCCATTGTCCGATCTGCGACCAGCCGCTGCAGTATGTAAAGCAGGTCAAGGCGATCAAGACCGAGGCCGGGTCCTGGAAATTCCGTTCCCTGAACACCGCCGTCTGCAAGTGTAACGAAAAGGAAGTCTACGGCTGAGCCGTAGCTTTCCATCGAAGATTACAACCTCCCGCCATCCGGGAGGTTTTTTCTTTATCTCGAAGTTCCTTACATCCTTCCGGGGGCTGCTTGTTAACGGGCGGGAATCCTCGTATACTTTGACTCAATGAACGGGTCACCGAAGGCCCGGGCCTTCCAACTCATAACGGTCGGACTATGAGCGAAACCGACAAACCCAATATCAGGCCATCGGACGGCGACTCCACCTCAGGCAGTTCCCCCGTCTCTCCATCCCGCTACCAGGTCTGGAAGATGTTCGACCACATTGCCGGACGCTATGACCTCCTCAATCACCTTCTTTCCGGCAACCGTGACAAAGCCTGGCGAAAGAAGATGACCGGGCTGCTCCCGGAAGGCGACCGGCTGCGCCTTCTCGATCTCGCCACCGGCACCGCCGATCAACTTCTCGCTCTCTACGACAGCGGCCGCGCAGCCGGCGGCGTGGGGATTGATATGGCCGAGAAGATGCTGGCGATCGGGCGCGACAAAATAGAAGCCAGAGGGCTTTCGGACTGTCTGGACCTTCAAACCGGCAACGCCGAGGAAATTCCCTTCGGCTCGGACAGTTTCGATGCCGTCAGCATCTCATTTGGTATCCGCAACATGACCGATGTAGCCGGGACCCTGTCCGAAATGCGGCGGATACTCAAACCGGGCGGCCGCGCCCTGATCCTGGAATTCTCCCTGCCGGCGAGCTGGTTGATGCGGAAGCTGTATCTCTTCTATTTTCGTCACATTCTCCCCCGCCTCGGGGCTGTTATCTCCGGCGACCGTTCGGCTTACCGTTATCTCAACGAGACGGTGGAGACCTTTCCTTACGGGGAGGCGTTTTGCCGCCTGATGACGGAGGCCGGATTCCACAGCGTTGTCGCACATCCCCTGACGTTCGGCATCGCCACGATCTACCAGGGGGACAAATGAGCCTGAAGACGGTGGCAGCAACCGAGTGGAGCGAAGCCGCTGCCCGGCTGGCGTCGCGGTTGGAGAATCTGGTTGCGACCGACAAGATTAGGGAGGGCGCCGGGCGGGGGCTGACTCTCAAAGCTGACAACCTCCCCCGATTGGACTTGCTTCACTGGCTCAGCTGCCAGGAAGCCGGGCTCAAGCTCTACTGGCTGGATCGCGAACGGCAATTCGAGGCAGCCGGCCTGTGGGCCGCGGAAGAGATAATCACCAATTTGTCGGACCTCTGTGCATCACCGATCCCTGCAGGAGAACACCCCCCTTATTTCGGCGGCTGTCGTTTCGATCTCGCCTACCCGGCGGAAGTTTGGTCCAAATTGTGGGAAAATTTCCACGGCGGGATCTTTGTCCTGCCGCTCGTCCTGCTCCAGCGAAGAGGGAACGAATATTCGCTCGCGTGTCATGTTGACCGCACCGCCGGGCCTTCGGACGTCCTTACCTCCATATCACCGGTGCTTGCTGACCTCACTTTCGACGAAGCTGCCCCGCCGCTCACCGATCCGGGACCTTATCACCGCACCGATCAGCCTGAATTCGCCGGTTGGAAAAAGAGTGTAGATGCGGCCTTGAAGATGTTCCACCGGGGGGAGGCGCAGAAGATTGTCCTGGCCCGCGAGACCAGGCTTGATTTTGAACAAGAGGCAAGCCCCTGGCCGATCCTGAACAACCTCAGGAAAACAGCCGCGTCATGTTACCTGTTCGGCTTTCAGCCGGTCGAAGGTACGGCTTTTATCGGCGCCTCGCCGGAGAGGCTCTATCGCCGGGTCAATAGAGAGATAAAAACGGAAGCCGTTGCGGGAACGCGGCCGCGCGGCGGGGACGACGAGCGGGATTTAGAGCTGCAACAGGATCTCCTTTATGCCGCCAAGGATCGTCATGAACACAACCTCGTCACCGACAGCCTCCACCACAGCCTGGAGGACCTGTGCGAGCGCATAACGGGGGAAACGCGGCCGTCGATATTGAAGCTCTCCCGCGTGCAGCACTTGTCCAAGACCATTACCGGCAGACTTAAGCGAGATGCAACCGACGGCGACATCCTGACCCGCCTCCATCCAACACCGGCGGTCGGGGGGTTCCCCCGTCAGGCCGCACTAGAGGCAATCCGGGAACTGGAAGGCTTCGACCGCGGCTGGTACGCCGGTCCGATTGGCTGGCTGTCTAACGATGAAGCCGAGTTCGCCGTCGCCATTCGATCCGGGCTGGTGCAGGGGAGAACCCTGACGTTATATTCCGGGGCAGGGATAGTACCCGGATCTGTCGCCGAAGACGAATGGCAGGAGATCGAACAAAAGATGAGCGGCTTTCTGGAAGCGGTGGTCGGTAAGAAATGCTGAACACCGCGAACATCAACAGCTTGTGGGCGGACGTCGCCATCGAAGAACTGATCCGTCAGGGCGTAGACTATTTCTGCATCTCCGCCGGCTCCCGCTCCACTCCCCTGACGGCGGCTGTCGCCCGTCGCACCGAATCGAAGGATTTCGGCGGCCATGTCGTCATACACTACGACGAACGCGGCGCTGCCTTCCACGCCCTGGGCTACGGACGAGCCACCGGCAAACCGGCAGTGCTGATCTGTACCTCCGGAACCGCCGCCGCCAATTACTATCCGGCGATTGTCGAGGCCTCCCAGGAAAACATCCCCCTTATCGCGCTCACCGCCGACCGGCCCTCGCTTCTTCGCCTGTTCGGCGCCAACCAGACTATCGACCAGTTGCATATGTATGGTGAATATGTGCGATGGTTCCATGACTTCGCCGTCCCGGGATTGAAGAACGACCTTCACGGCGTGCTCGGAACAATAGACGAGGCGGTAACACGGGCTCGATCCATCCCCGCCGGGCCAGTACATCTCAACTGCCCATTTGACGAACCGCTGGCACCGATCGGCGACAGTCCGGATCTGCAAAGCGCCGTCAAGCTCCTGGAGAACTGGTACAACTCCGGTCGGCCGTTCAACGAGCCGTTGTATCACCCCACGCTGCCTCCCGACGAGCAGTTGAAATTGATCGCCCGCAGCCTGGGGACGACCAAGAGGGGTATTGTGCTTGCCGGACGTCTGGACAACCCCGAGCAGCGCGCGGCTGTGCTTTCACTTTGTGCAAAACTCAAATGGCCCCTGCTCCCCGACATCACCTCCGGCCTTCGTCTTGACTCTTCCGAACGGACGATCAACTATTACGATCTCCTGCTGGCGTCGGAGATTTTCGCTCGCTCGATCCGGCCCGATGCCGTCCTGCACATCGGCGGGCGTCTTGTTTCCAAGCGGCTGCTGGAGTTCCTGGACCGGTCCAGACCAGGGCTATACGTTCTTGTAAACAACAGCCCCGCCCGTTTTGACCCGGCTCGTCATTTCACCGATAAGCTGGTATGCGACATAGTTTCTTTTTGCAGGGGGCTGGAGGAAGAGGTCTGGGGCTCTACGAGCTGCACCTGCCTGTCGCTATGGCAGAAAGCCAATCAGACCGCCCGACAGATCACTTCTGCAGCTACCGAGAGCACAGCGGAGATTACAGAGATCGCGGTGGCCCGATACATTACGAGGCACCTTCCGGACGGCTCCGGCCTGTTCGCCGCCAGCAGCATGCCGGTGCGCGACCTGGATATGTTCGGGGACACCAACGAAAACGACATCACCATCGCCGCCAACCGTGGGGCCAGCGGTATCGATGGGACCATTGCCTCGGCTGCCGGGTTCGCGGCCGGACTCGATCGACCGGTCACGCTCCTCATCGGCGATCTGGCTTTCCTGCACGACCTCAACTCTCTCGCTCTGCTCAAGGCGGTCCAACCGCCGGTTACGACTGTAGTATTCAACAACAACGGCGGTGGGATTTTCGGACACCTGCCGATAGTGGAAGTCCTGGACATTTTCGAGAAGTACTTCGTAACCCCGCACGGCTTAAAGTTCGACAAAGCCGCCGCCATGTTCGACCTGCCTTATACCCCGGTTGACGACATGCCCGGTTTTGTAAGCGCATTCGACCTGGCCCAGCAGTCCGGCCGGTCTTCGATAATCGAGGTTACTCTCGACCGCAAGCGGGATGTCGAGTTTGTGAACAACGTCCGCGCGAAGATCGTTGCCGCCCTCGAGAACCGGAAGTAACGTCATGACAGACTCATCGCTCTTGAGCTATGATTATATAAGAAACGCCAATCGCGAGGTGGTCCTGTACCTTCACGGTTTTCTCGGCTGTAAGGAAGACTGGTCGGAGACGGCGGCCTCGCTCGGTGAGAGCTTCTCTCACCTTCAGATCGACTTGACAGGGCACGGTGTCTCAGCCGAAACGGCGTACGAGGACCGACATTTCACTATGGCCGGATGCGCTGCCAAAGTAATCGAGGTTCTTGACCATCTGAAAATCGAGCGCTGCCGCCTGGTCGCCTATTCGATGGGCGGGCGGCTCGGCCTGTTCTTGCTCACACACTACCCCGACCGGTTTCTCTCAGCGGTTATCGAATCCGCCTCGCCCGGACTGAAGACCAAAAGCGAGCGCGATGAACGAAGAGCCCGCGACGAGCGCCTGGCCGAGGAATTGGCCGGCGGTGATATGCCCGTCTTTCTGGAACGCTGGTACGCTCAGCCCCTTTTTGCCACGCTCGATCGCGCCGGCCCGGGCTTTGAACAGCTGTTCAGGCGGCGCCGGACCGGCAATCCGGAGCAGTTGGCCCGGTCGCTCCGCCTGATGGGCACCGGCGTCCAGCCCTCGCTCTGGGACCGGCTGGGCGATATCGCCTGCCCGGTGTTGTTCGTCGCCGGCGAACGGGATGACAAGTTCCGCCGCCTGGCCGAAGAGATGCACCGCTTGTGTCCCAAAGGACAAAAGGCTATAATTCCAAAAGCCGGTCACAGCTCGCATTTCGAAAGACCGGAAGAGTTTGCCCGAGCGGTCCGCCGCTTCTTTGCAGAACACGCGTGAGGAATTTATGAGCAAGTTTGACTGGGTCGAAGCCGGCCGGTACACCGATATCAAATACCACAAACTGGACGGAATCGCCAGGATCACGATCAACCGTCCCGAAGTCCGCAACGCCTTCAGGCCGCAGACGGTGTTCGAAATGTCGAGCGCTCTCGAAGACGCCCGTCGGGATGAAAAAATCGGCGTGGTCATTCTCACCGGTGAAGGCGAGAAGGCGTTCTGTTCCGGCGGCGACCAGCGCATCCGCGGCGAGGCGGGATATTCCGACGACAAGGGCGTGAACCATCTCAACGTGCTGGATTTCCAGCGCCAGATGCGCACCTGCCCCAAACCGATTGTCGCTATGGTGGCCGGGTATGCCATCGGCGGCGGACACGTCCTTCATCTCATGTGTGACCTGACCGTGGCCGCGGACAACGCTGTTTTCGGCCAGACCGGTCCCAAAGTGGGGTCGTTCGACGGCGGTTACGGGGCCAGCTACATGGCGCGGATAGTCGGCCAGAAGAAAGCTCGCGAGATATGGTTCCTGTGCCGTCAGTACAACGCTCAGCAGGCGCTGGACATGGGATTGGTCAATACCGTGGTGCCGTACGATCGGCTTGAAGAAGAAACCGTAGCATGGTGCCGGGAGATTCTGGCCAATTCGCCGATCGCCATCCGCTGTCTCAAAGCCGCCCTCAACGCCGACTGCGACGGTCAGGCCGGACTGCAGGAACTGGCCGGCAACGCCACCATGCTCTTTTATATGAGCGAGGAAGGCCAGGAGGGGCGGGACGCCTTCCTGCAAAAACGAAAGCCGAATTTCTCTAAATTCCCGCGCCGCCCTTAGAAAGCCAAAGTGGCCCTGTCTCAATCGAAGATCTGGATTCTGGCCGCCCGGCCTAAAACTCTACCGGCCGCAACCGCCCCGGTTATCATCGGCTGCGCTCTGGCCTGGGGAGCTGAGGCTTTTCATCTGCCTGCGGCGCTGGCCGCCCTGGCCGGAGCCCTGCTGATCCAGATCGGAACCAATTTCGCTAACGACTATTTCGATTTTCTTCAAGGGATCGACGATCATGAACGCCTCGGACCCATGCGTGTCACCCAGGCCGGTCTGGTGTCTCCACGGAAGATGAAGCGGGCAACAATAATGGTGTTCGGACTGGCTCTGCTGGTCGGAGTCTACCTCGTCTGGCGCGGTGGCTGGCCGGTCGTGATCATCGGCTTGTTGTCGATTCTGTTCGGCGTCCTCTATACCGGTGGACCATATCCGCTCGGTTACAACGGACTCGGGGATGTTTTTGTATTGATCTTCTTCGGACCAGTCGCAGTCGGAGGGACGTATTTCGTCCAGGCTCTGGATATCTCCGCGCCGGTATTAATCGCCGGTTTCGCCCCCGGTCTGTTCAGCGTGGCCATCCTCACTGTTAACAATCTTCGCGATCTTGACAACGACCGAGCGGCCGGTAAAAGAACCCTGGCTGTGAGGTTCGGCAAGAGCTTCACTGTCGCCGAGTATGTCGCATGCATCGTAATCGCCTGTGCCATTCCGGTGGTGTTGTATCTGGCGTACGATGTCGGGGCCAAAGTCCTGATAGCTTCGGCAACGCTGTTGTTCGCCGTCCCGACCGTCAAAGATGTCTGTTCCAAATCGGGAGTGGTGTTGAACGAAACTCTGGCCGCCACCGGCCGGCTGTTGTTCCTGTTCAGCATTCTCTTCTCGGTGAGCTGGCTGCTGTGAAAATCATCGATGCACACCTTTACGAATGCCGGTTGAAGTTGAAGCGGTCAATCGGATCGACGGACACACCGGTGCACGACAGGTCCTGCCTGTTGATTGAACTCACCGATGAGACCGGCGTCACCGCCTGCGGTGAGGCTGCCCCCCTGCCCGGATTCTCACAAGAGACACTGAACGAGACACGATCACAGCTTGAATCAGTTTTGCCGAAATTGATCGGCGAAACCGCGCCGACAGGTGTGGAGAAACTGGGAAGCGGCTTCACGCGTTGGCTGGGAGATTTTAACCTGTCTCCGTCGGCCAGGTGCGGCGTGGAAACGGCCGTCTTAAATCTGATGGCCGGGCAACGAGGCGTGCTCCTTTCGCACCTGCTCTCAGAGAAAGCTCCGGATTACATCCCGGTGAACGGCCTCATCGCCGGTTCTGCTGAAGACGCCGGGAGGAAGATCCGCCGGCTTCTCGATGACAGTTACCGGACGTTCAAGCTGAAAGTCGGCCGCCTCGACCTGGAGAGCGACATTCTGAGAGTCCGAGAGGTCTCGCACTTGACCAGTGACAAAGCGGCCCTGCGTCTGGACGCCAACCGGGCCTGGTCGCTGGAAAACGCCCTGACCTTCGCACGCGGAGTAAAAGACTGCAGGATCGAGTACATCGAGGAGCCCCTGCAAGAGCCTGTGCAATTGACCGAATTCCTCAAAGACGCTCGCATACCGGTGGCGCTCGATGAGACGCTGTGTGAGATTGACCTGCAAGAACTAAACGGTGTGAAACAAATCGCGGCCGTGGTGTTGAAGCCCACTCTGTTGGGCGGTTTCGAAAAAGCGGCGGCGTTCGCTCGGGCGGCCTCGAAGCTCGGCGCCAGCGTCGTTGTGACTTCCACTTTTGAAAGCCCGGTGGGGATCTCTTGCCTGGCCAATTTTGCCGCAGCTTTCGGTACGGCCGGAGCCGCCGCCGGGCTGGAGACGGTCGACTGGTTTGAACAGCAATTGCTTACCACGCCTATCTCGCTATCCGGCGGGCAGATCGAACTTGCGCAAGCGGCGGAGGCCGTCAAATCCATCAATCGGTCCCTGCTTCACGAAATAGCCCTCCGGGAGAGCGGAGATGAATAAAATTCGCTGTCCGCTGTCCGAGGTCTCGGCCAGATTCGGCGATCAGATCGCGCTTGTCGAAAACGATCGTACAATAACCTATCGGCAGTTCAACAACGCCGTAACGCGCCTTGCTGCATACCTGCGAAATAGAAGCGTCTTACCGGGCGATCGCACGGCCGTTTTCGAACCCAATCGGATAGAATGCGTCGTCGCACTGTTCGCCCTCTTCCGTCTTGGGACTGTCGCCTGCCTGTTCAGCCCCCGTTTCGGAACCGGCTCCTTCGAAGCGCTGGCCGGGCGGGCCGGATGTCGTTCGAAGATCGTATTCCCCGACACGGCCGCCGTTACCGACATTGCCTCACTCAGGACGATTGCTCTCCCGCCTCTAAATGAAATTACAGCCGCAATCGACGCGGGTGACGCCGAAATAGACCTGAACCAGTCGGCCACTATCACGGCAACTTCAGGCTCGACAGGAACGCCCAAGCTCGTTCTGCATACGTACGGCAACCACTACTACAACGCGCTGGGGTCGAACCGAAACATCCCGGTGACGGCGGGTGATCGCTGGCTGGTATCGCTGTCGATGCACCATGTCGGCGGCCTGGCTGTGCTTTTCCGCTGTCTGCTCGGCGGCGGTACGGCCGTGATAGGACAGCCTTCCGATGACCTGGCGATAAGCATCGAACGCTTCGGCATAACTCACCTCTCGGTGGTGACAACGCAGCTTCGACGCCTGCTGGCCCGGACATCCACAGCGGACAAATCAGGCCGATTCAAATCACTCAAGGCTGTTTTGCTCGGCGGCGGCCCGGCCCCTGGGAATCTGTTATCGGAGGTCAGGGGCGCCGGTCTTCCGCTTTTCACTTCATACGGTCTGACCGAGATGGCCTCGCAGGTGTGTACCTCATCGCCGGGGCATCCGGATATCGCGCGACCGCTTGACTTTCGCGCAGTGCGCATTTCAGATGAAGGCGAGATTCTTGTCGGGGGCAAGACGCTCTTCCGGGGATATATTCGGGGCGAATCGGTCAATCGTCCGGTCGACGCCGACGGCTGGTTTGCCACCGGCGATATCGGCACGATCGACAAAAACGGCGGTCTGGTCGTTACCGGCCGGAAGGACAACATGTTTATCTCCGGCGGCGAGAACATCCATCCGGAAGAAATCGAAAGCTGCCTGCTGCGCCTGAGTGAAATCGAAGATGCCGTGGTGGTGCCTGTCGAGGACACCGAGTTTGATCACCGTCCGGCCGCCTTCGTGCTCTGCGCACCCGCTCACGAACCGCCCCCCGATGAGGTTCTTAAAAAGAAGCTGATGAGCGAGGGCCTGCCTCGGTTCAAATTACCGGTGGCCTTCTTCCCCTGGCCGCAAGCGGCGGCTGTAAATGAAATGAAGCCGGACAGGATGTGGCTCAAGAAGGAAGCGGCGAGGCTGATCTCGCAGCGCTAACCCAGGGCCCTTATGGCCTCGCGCAGTTTTTCCGGGAGGGGTGTTTTCTCGCGGGTCTTATTATCGAGGCAGACGTGGACGGTTCTGACCGCTCCCACTTTCCGCCCCTCGCCGTTCTTCAGGGCGAAGTTCAACGAATATGAATGTGTGGTAGGTTCCTCGGCCGTGAGTTCAACCGTCAGTTTGTCCCCCACGAACATCGGTTCATAATAATCCGCCTCGGCGTGGATTATCGGCAGGAGCAGTCTACCGCCGCGAATAATGTCTCCCATGCCGAGCCCCTTTGACTCCAGATAAGCTTCGTAAGCGGCGTGGATGATCCGGAAGTGGTTTCCGAAAAACAACAGCCCGGCGGCGTCGGTGTCGAAAAGTCGAACGGTCGTTTTGTATGTGAACATCGATATTCCCTGTCGGTTGCTGACCCGGCCCAATATACGAAACCGGGCCGGGTGCGGCAACACCCGGCCCGGCGGTACGTCAGATGACCAACTAAATCAAAGTTTGGCGAGTTCCTGTTCGTAAAGCGTCACCAGTTCATCGAGCTGGTCCACCACCGCCTGAATGGTGTTGGAGTCGCTAAGGTCAACCCCGGCCATTTTGAGCTGCTCCATCGGGTAGTCGTTACCGCCCGATTTCAACAGGGTCAGATAGCGGTCCAGGGCCTCCCGGCGGGACTTTTCGTCGCCGGAGGTAATCTCCTTGACCAGCTTGGCCGAAGAGGCGTAACAGGTCGCGTATTTGTAAACGTAATAGGGCGCAAAGTAGAAGTGCCCGATTCGCGTCCAGGTATATTCATAAAGGCTGTCCAGCACCACAGCATCGCCGTAGTAATCGTTCTCGATCCCTTTATACAACTCCCTCAGCGAGTTCTGGGTGATCGGCTCGCCCCGCTCCGCCATCTGATGAGCCTGCCATTCGAAATCGGCCCACTGGGTCTGGGTGTAGAAAGTACCGATGATGTTATCGATCGCCTGTTCCAGGAGAGCGATGCGCTCCCTGGGATCGCTGGACTGCTTGAACATGTAATCCAGGAAGAGAGCCTCGTTGAGAGTCGAAGCTACCTCGGCCACGAAGATCGTATAGTTGGCCGTGGCAAAGGGCTGGTTCTCGTACGACAGCAGAGTGTGCATGGTATGCCCGACCTCGTGCGCCACCGTGAACATATCGTTCATCGTCTCTTTGTAGTTCAACAGAAGGTACGGATGGGCACCGTAGACGCGGGCCTGGTAGGCGCCGGTCGCCTTGCCCTCGCTCTCGTACACATCGATCCAGCCGCCCTTGAAAACGTCTTTGATCTTCTTCTGGTAATCTTTGCCGAGCGGCGCCACCGACTCCACGATCCAGTCGGTGATGTCGTCGAATTCATACTTCTTGTCAGAATCGACCACCGATACCGAACCATCGTAGAGATGATATTCGTCGAGCCCCAGAGCTTTCCGGCGGGCCTCATAATACCGCTTCACCGGTTCGGTGCCGGCCTTCACGGTATTAACCAGCGTCTCGTAAACCTCTTCCGGTACATTGTCGCCGTGAAGATCGGACTGAAGAGTCGATTCATACTTCCGCGCCTGCGCCTGGGCCCAGTCGCGCTGAAGTATGGCATTATATATGGTGGAGTAAGTGTTCTTATCCTTGTAATAGGCGCCATAGAAAGCCTCGTGAGCTTTTTTGCGATTCTCCTGCGAGCGGTCGTACGTCAACGTGCTGTAATACTCACCGGGGGTCAGCGTCACCGTATCTTCGCCGTTGAACGACACGCGAGGGTATTCCATGTCGGCAGTTGTCAACGCCTCGTGGATGTCGGCCGGAGTTCCGGTAAACTGATTAAACAGCGCCAGGAGCTCTTCCTTGTCCTCGTCGAGAACATGCTCCTGCTGCCGGTAGGTATTTTCGATGTTGTGGCGATAAGGTGCGAATTCCTCGTTCGAAGTCAGCCACTGCTGCATCGTCTCCCACGGGATGGCCAGGAGCTCCGGGGTGAACCAGGAAGTTGCCTGGCCGAAGCGGGCGAAAAGGATCTGGACCTGCTGGAATTTCTCTCGAATCTCAGAATCCCTTTGATCCAGGTCGTGCATCAACTGCGGATAGCGATAGACTTTGTAGGAGAGTATATCCAGCTCATCACTGAGCTTGAAGGCGTGCAGGGCGGCCTCGGGTCCGTTGGCCAGCGTCCCCTGAAGGGCGGCAAAGTCCTGCATGAGGGAATCCAGCCGATCATACCCCGCCTGCCAGGCTTCCCAGTTAGGATAGATGTGACTCAGGTCCCATTTGTACTTGGCTGGAATCGAATCTCGGTTAAGCGTGTTGGGCGCCGCAAAGGCCGACCCGGCCAGTCCGACCAGGAAAACAGCCGCCATGACAAAGACCAGGCTGCGGGCGCGGTAATCAATTGTTTGCATAAAAAAAGAACCTCCACCTTACTATTTATAGCATTTAGTCCTTCCGGCTGACACAGAGACAGAGTACTCCCGGGCAGCCCTCTACTTCGATACGCAATTTACGACGGATTGTTCCCGGCCGACGTTGAATAGGCCCTATTCGTCGCCGTCGGATGATGCGGTCGGTGCCAGCAGAAAGTTCAGGTTTTCGATTATTTCTTTCCCTCGGGCGGGGTCGATCTCGAACTTCAAGACGGCCGGTGTGCTTTCATACCCGAGGTCGGCAAGTTGACCCGGGTCGATGTAAGCCTCGTATTGACCGGGGATTAACCCCAGGTAGTAGAATTCTCCGCTGTTGAAGGTCGTCAGTTCGGTGACGCTCTCCGTGGTTAGGTTCACTAACACCAGATGAATCCCCCCCATGCCAACCGTATCCTGAACGCGACGTCGCTGCACCAGTCCACTAACCTCACCACCCAGGATGAGGGGTACCTCGATCGACGTCACCATGTTAGGATTGACCGTGACCTTGTAATTCTCGTGCGCCGGTTTCAGCAGAGGATTGTCAAGACTGGCAGATTCAATCTTCACCATATACTCGTCGTACGGACGCAGCCGGTCGTAGTAGTACAGCCGGTTGGGCCCGTGGGGGCGGCCTCCGGCGCCGCGAAGGCGCGCCTGCAGACCGCTCAGGTATCGCTCTCCCTCATCGTACTCACCGTTATAGTTGTCGTCCAGGAAAGGTCGCACCACGGCCGTCCCGTACCCGACCCGGCTGCGTCGATCGAAGCGAAGTGTCCTGCCTTCATGATCGTACTGCACCGAACCGTATTGCATCTGCGTGACGTTGGTGCGGTCGGCCGTGCGTGTTGCACGTGTCGCAAACGTTGCAAAGCCGTTGTAAAGATCAAAAGATACGGAAATCTGGTTGGTCCGATTCGGCACCAGGCGTTCGAACGAAATCGAAATCCGCCCGGTCCGGAAAAGGCGCTGGCTCAGGCTGATGCCGTACTTCTGGACTTCGTTGTAAGTGTGATGATATTCCAGGGTGAAGCGGGGGCTGAAAATACGGGAATCGAAAATCGCCGCAAACAGGCGGCTGGTCAGGATCTTCGTTGAATAGTTCTGATTCTGACTAATCCTGAACTGACCGAAATAGTTTATCTGGAGCATCTTTATCGAAGTCGTTATCCCATAGCTCATGTTCGTCAACTGGTAAGCGGGATATTTGATGTTGGTCACATAATATCGAAGACCGACGCTCCGACCGGCCAGCTTCAGCGGCGCTGAGGCAGAAAACGTTATGGCGTGGATCTGCCGGGCCAGGTTATGAATTTCATTCTCGAAATAGCGGGTATAGCTGGCAGCCAGATTGAACGAGGCCGGCCGACTGAAACTGGCACTGGCGGAGATGTCATAACCGGGCGAAAAACTGCCGTTGAGCAACAAGTCACCCATCGCCTGATAGTTGGCCTCAAACGCCACCCGGGAGTCTTCTCGATCGGGCGGGTCCAGAGGTACCTCCGATTTGACGCCCAGGGTAAGATTGTGCAACACCCCGTAGTAACTGCTTGCCTGGGCATAGCGCCGCTTCTCGGCCGAATGGCGCTGTTCCCCGGCCGCCAGTGTGTATTCGATGGTGTTCATGGGTACCAGCGTGAACGGCGTTCGAACGTACTGCTCTTCGGTTCGAAGTTCTCCGTTCGGGCCGTACATCTTCAGCGTGATGTACGAGGAGCCGTAATTTATATCCACCAGGAATTCATAGCGCCCGCTTTGATCGGTGTGAGCAAAATCGACCAACTGGTTGTTAACGAACAGCTCGACCTCCCAGCCCTCGCCGATAAAATCGCTCACCCGGACTGTCTGGAAAAACTTGCGGTTGACGGTAGGTTGATTGGTAAACGACAGGCCTTTGATCGATCGCCCGTAATTACCCCCGGTGTAGAAATCCCCCGCGTGCACCTGGGTCAGGTAAGGGTTGTCGTTGAAAGCATACCGCCATCGATAGCTGAGCTGGTCGGCCTCCACGCCGGTCTGAGTATTGCCGGTCCCGTTAAGAGTGAAGTCACCTCCGAGAATCATACCACCAAGATTGAGACCGTAGTAATGTACCCGGTTTTCGCCGGCCGGATTGGCCGAGAGGGTCCAGTCGGCTACCGCCCCGCCGATATATTTGCGGCGGCGTTCAATCGGCTGTATGTCCTTGAGGGCTTCGGCGCTTCTGCGAAGATTCCTGTGGGCCAGCTCCCGCTGGAGTTTCTGGTAAGCCGGGAAGTCCTCGTTGTAGGGCAGGAAAATGTTCAGATCCGAAAAGCTGAATTTCATCCGCAGCTTGAAGATCTCCTCGTACAGGTCCACGCGCAGATAGAAATCGGTCTCGGTAAGAAAAAAGTCGTTGCTGTCTAGTAGATGCTCCCGGCCATAGCAGGATGTCCGAAGGCGCCGCGGATCGATCTTGAACTCCTGATCCCGGCTGAGCAAATAGCCGGAATAGCTGCCGGTCGATCTCTCCCTCTCGACGTGGATACCCAGCAATGAAAAGACGTCCGTGACCGGGACATATATCGTCTGGCCGTCATAGAGTACGAAAATATCCTGATCGAGAAGACGCGGTACACGGAAATTCACCACGATCTCTTCATGATACCGCTCCTGCGCCCCCGCCATCGCCGGCACTATCACCAGGGCCAGGCACAGGATGATCTTCAGCCCCGGCGGCCGGAATCGATCGAATCTGTGCTTAAGCGGTGACATGGGAACACTCGCTTCTCCGGACCGGACGCTACTCCACCGCCATCGAATACTCGATGCGGTTGCCGGGGATGACTTCCGACGAAGGCATGTCGCTGCGACCCTCGGTGTCAATATTCAGCTCCACACGAAAAGGCACTTTGAAATCTCCGGCGTTCACGGGAAGATCGATGCGACGGCGAAGATCGTAATAGACGGCCAGGTGTTCCTTCATCGCGCTGACCTCCTTGCCGTCAGCGTCCAGAAGGCGACAGCTCAGCATGCCGAGATAAGAGACGTTGCCCTTGTTGGCCATGTCTATCATCACTTGCACGAGAGAATCGGTCTGTTCAACCTGAGCGTCGACCAACTCGACCTTCGAGCTGAGTTCGCCGGTCCGGTACTTCAGGGAGATAGCCGTCTGCATGATAGTGTTGATTCGGGCTCTGATCTCACCCTCGGCCAGTTCGGCCGCCGGTGGCGGCTCGCTGGCTTCCGATCGAACCACCACCCGGGCCCAATACTCTCCGTCTGGAAGATCCCCGGGAGGGCTGGCAACGAATCTGACCGTCTGCTCAGCTCCGGGCGGCAGCACGACCTTGCGCGGGAATGCCCGAATCCATCCGACCGCCGAACGAGGGTCGGTCACGGCCGAATCCTGGAGTTCGACGAATACCTGGCCGAGACTGTCCGATTGGGTCAGGCCGAAGCTGAAGCGGACCGACACTTCGGCCGCCTCGGGGCCGGGGTTGCGAACCAGCATCCGGCCGGTGCGTTTGTGTTCTGAGAGGACGATCACGGTCGGCGCCACGAGCACTCCGGCCAGCAAATCGGTGAGGGGGGCGGCCAGAAGCAGACAACACAAGAGAATTCCCCGCCAGCCGGACGGTCCCGGCTTGCGGGGAATATTTAGCGAGTTCTTCATAGCTGTGCACATCCTATGCATACAGTTTTTCGTCTTTCTGCGTCCGAGAGCAATCTCAAGAATTACAAAGCTCTCGTCAATCTATACATTGACGGTCGATCCCTGGGGAACACCGTCGGCGGCTCCGTCGAACACCCCAGTCAATTGAGGTCTTTCCTCCGGACCGCAAAGGATTTACTTCTCAGCTTCCGGCGTACCAGACGGTCATCAGCACGGTCCCGGTGTAGTCTCCGGCCGTTTGCGTCTGACGAGCCCGGATCTTGCCGCCGAGATAGATGTCCATCTCACCGGTTACCGACAGAGACTGCCCGGTCAGAACAGTCTTCGGATCAAAGGCTGTACCATTGCCATCGGCCGGCATGACCGCACCGCCGGTGATATCATACTGGGCGTCGGTAGCGCCGAATTCGATGATCAACTGATCGGTCCCGACACCATCCTCATCAAGGTGGGTCGGCAGGATCATGGCGACCGTAACCGGGGCGCTGGGGGCACCGGTCATTCTGAAAATACCGGCTTCGGCATTGGTAGCCGGGTCGGCCATCGCGGTATCACCCGGAACGACGTTACCGAACGTAATGTCCTGTTCCTGTGTGATGGTGATCTGGGCTAGGATCGTAGCGGTGGCATCCGTGGTACCGGAACTCTGACCGAAAACCACCGAGGGGGCTACCACTACCAGAACAGCTGCCGCCAGAAGCAGCTTGCTGTAAAAACCCTTCATCCTTGAAGTGCAGTGCATTTGCGACTCCTCTCATTGCATATATCAGAACACAATTATGTTTACAAATTCTGTATGTCTGTATAATCGTCAGCCAGTGCAATTTCTTAACAAAGCGGGCCGGAATATTTGAGCGTGAAATTCATCAATTTCCGAGCTCTCAGAGGATCGGCTGGGAAAGACAGGGGGGGCCGCCCGCTCAAACCGAGGACCTTCCGGAGAAAAGTGAACGAGGGCGGGGTCGACTAGGCTAAGTACCTGCCGGACTAACTGTTAAAATGATCTCGGCCGAGTAATTGCCGGAAGGCTGTTGGGCGCTCGGCTGGGTCCGGGCCCCCAGCCAGATGGTCAACCCGCCCGAACCCAATGTGGCCGTAAGGGTGTTGCGGGGATCCCGGTCATCCCAGGCCGGGTTCGACTGGTCCCCGGGATCGCTGGAATCTATGGCGCAGTCGGTCGCGCTGAACGTGATCAGGAGAGTGTTGCCGTTATCTCTGAGGTGGGTCGGGAGTGAAAAGTCTATCAGCACCTGATCGCCGGCGTCGCCCGTTACGCTGTATTCAGCCGCCGCCCCCGCGGTGCGCTTGGAGATAGTTTTGGGCACCCCGGGCAGAACATTGCCGAACGTCAGATCGTTGATCCCGGTCGCCGTCTGTGCCCGCCCCGGCGTGGGAGCGCAAACTACCAACGCCAGCGTCAAAAGAATGAAGCAAGGAACTCGTTCACGCATGATTCTGAAGCTAGAATCGCCCCCCGCACGGGTCAACGTTAAACTGGTGTGAGCCAGATTCAGTTGGTCGGATCCACGATTGTGACCGTGCAACTGACCGCCCCTTGCGGGACCGGCCCGAGCCGAAGTTTTCGCCTTATCATACCGTTACGACGGTGCTGTTCAAGGACCGACAGGTCCCCCGGCTCAATCTCGTCGTGGACTAAGCAGCTTGCCACCGGACGACCGTCGACTTCAACCCGGATCTGAAGATCGTTATCTTCCGAAAGCCACAACCACCAGTCGTCGTCCGAGCCTGACTCCGCCGCGACAGGGTTCCGAGGCAAAGCCTCGCCTCCCAGTGAGGGAACCACACGAGCTGTCGCCTGGATGTTCGCCGAAACCGACACGGCCGCTTGATCGGCGGCGTGGGACGGAAATATCCAAAGAGACAAGACACTGGCCGTCAGGATGAACTGTTTACAATCGATCTTTTTCATCGCAGTACCGGGCGTAGCTGTGCGAGTACACAATCAAAATAACGCCAGATTGCGATCGGTCAAGGCATCTATCGCGTCTCACGGCGCGAATTTATGCGGCCAATCCCTGAAATCTCAGTTATTCAGGGCAACCGTCAGCATAATATCAGCGGCGTAACTTCCGCCGATCTGGGCGATGTTGGGCATGACGGTTCCGCCAATCCAGATCGAGAGTGTACCATCGGCGCCGATCGCAATCGGGTCCGGTGCCGCCGGGTTGAATTCACCGGCCGGGAATTCCTGCCCCCCGCCGGTGCCGTCCTCGTACGAAGCGTCCGTATTGGAGAACGTGATCGGCAGCGTGGCCGGGACGGTGGCGTGATCCAGCGCTGCAGGCAGGTCGAAAGTCAACGTGACCGACTGCAAAGGATCGCCGGTGACGAAGAATTCACCGGCGAAAGCCAGCGAGGTCTTGTCAACCGACTTGTCCACTCCGGGAGTGACATCACCGAACTGAAGGTTATTGTTACCGGCCAGACCGAGGCCGGTCACGACGTTGGCCGTGGCCTGAATAATCGCTACTTCCTGCGCACTCGACCCCGCCGCCCACAGACAGAGACAGAGAACCACGAGCGCGCCAAGCTTGAAAGCTCGCTTGCACATAAAGCTCCTCCACTGGTCGTGAGACCACAGATGTTCTGAAACACCTATTGAGCAAGCCCTATGCCGCCGGCCGGCCGTCCGCCGTAACAAATTATTGCACAATCAGTTACTTCGGGGAGTCAGCGTCCCGCGGCGCTGTTTCAGGCGGGGCTCGTATGGGGAAAACCCCTCATCGGAGGGTATCCGCTCAGCAGCCTCGATCCGACGCCGGCCCTCACAGCTAAATACCACCGGCGCTAAAGATTACCGGAAGAGTGACGATAAGAAAAACAGGACCGGCTGTTCAGAAATTAGACAGCTATGAGAAATAGGATTTTCAAAATTCGGCCGCCTCGGAACGTGCGGCTCATCGCTATAACCGCCAGCCTTCTGCTCGCGGCCGGGGCGGCGCCCGCTCTCTATTCCCAGGACATGGCCTGGACCGCCAGCTACGGCGGCCAGCTGAACGAAGACGGATACGCCGGGTGTGTCACCGCCGACGGTGGTTACGCCGTGCTGGGTTCGACCTTCTCTTACGGCGCCGGCGATTTCGACCTGTACCTGCTCCGGCTCGACTCCCTGGGCGACACTTTATGGACCGCGATATTCGGGGGGCCGGCCGCTGATCAGGGGTATGACATCCAGCAGACCGCCGATGGCGGTTTTATCCTGGTCGGGGAAACGAGTTCTTTCGGAGCCGGCGAGTCCGATGTATACCTGCTCAAAATCGATTTCCTCGGAGGTGTGGTCTGGTCGAAGACTTACGGATATTCCGGCCGCGAAGAAGGCTGGTCGGTCCGTCAGACCTCGGACGAAGGCTTTATCGTCGCGGGCAAGACCAACTCGATCGGCGCCGGGGTGGACGATTTTTACCTGATCCGCACCAGCTCCACCGGCGATACCCTCTGGACCCGAACTTTCGGCGGTACCAGCGGTGAAACGGCTTATTCCGTCCGGGCCACGCTCGACGGTGGTTTTATCGTATTCGGGACCACCGGCTCGTTCGGCTCGGGTTACAGCAGCATGTATGCGGTGAAGCTCGACAGCCTCGGCGATTCCCTCTGGAGCAAGACCTACGGCGGGGACAAGTCCGACCTGGGCTATGCCGTCGAAGTTGCTCCTGACGGCGGCTTTATCTTCGCCGGGGCGACAGCTTCGTACGGCGCCGGCTATTCGGATGTGTACCTGGTCAAAACCGATCCCGACGGCCTCCTCGAATGGGACCGCTTTTTCGGCGGTACCGAAGACGACCGGGGCTTATCGGTGCAGATCGCTCCCGACGGCGGTTATCTGGTCGCCGGGCGCACTCAATCTTACGGCAGCGGTCAGTATGACATGTACGCCGTCCGCACCGACCCGGTGGGTTTCCCCGTCTGGACTCAGACCTACGGAGGCGAGAAGTCGGATTATTGCCGCAAGGCTCTAAGCCACCCCGATGGTTTCGTGCTGGTCGGTTACACTTACTCGTATTCCGTTGGCGGCTCCGACGCTTATCTGGTCAAGGTCTTAGACAATCAGGCCACCTGGGTGTCTGAACCGGAGCAGCTTCTTCCCCGGGATTTCCAGCTCGCCCAGAACTACCCCAACCCGTTCAACCTGTCAACTGTGATCGAATTCAACGTCGATCGACGTAGCGATTTCAGCCTGACGATTTTCAACATCCTCGGGCAGCGAGTACGCCGGTGGTACCTCGGCAGCCTTCCGATCGGTTTGCACGCGGTCACCTGGGACGGCCTGGACGACCTGGGCCGGGAGGTTTCCTCCGGCGTCTATCTCTACCGGTTGAACACCGGAAAGCAACAGCTTACACGCAAGATGGTGCTCCTGAAATAATCTGCGACAATGATCTCGACATCTTTACTTTTTGAGTGACGACCGGTTTGCTTGTCACTATATAGGCGATAATTGGATTCCGGACAGATTTATGAAAAAAGCACTGGGTTTTGACATCGGGGGATCGGCAATAAAAACGGCGCCGGTCGATATCGACAGCGGACGGCTGGTTCACCCGGCGGAGTTTCTCAGCCTGCCAGAGCCCAACACCCCCGCTGCAGTACTCGCCACTATCCGCTCGCATCTCGAAAAGCTGGACTGGCGGGATCCGTTCGGGGTCGGTTTTCCCGGTGTGATCGATCAGGGTCGCACCTTGACCGCCTGCCATTTGGGAACGGGCTGGATCGGCCGCAATTTCCTGGGCGATCTCCAATCGCTGTCGGATCACCCGGTCGCCCTGCTCAACGATGCCGACGCCGCCGGCCTGGCCGAGATGCACTTCGGCGCCGGAAAGGACATGAACCACCCGAAAGCCGGGACGGTCCTGCTGCTGACGTTGGGCACCGGCATTGGCAGCGCTCTCTTCAGGGGAGGTGTGCTCTTTCCCAATACTGAGCTGGGGCATATTGAGCTGAACGGCGTCGATGCCGAGGATACCGCGGCGGCTTCGGTGCGCACGCGCCTGAACCTCGACTGGCCGGAATGGGGCAAACGGGTCAACCGGTATCTCCAGGAGATGGAGAAGCTGTTCACACCCAACCGAATAATCATCGGCGGGGGGGTGAGTGAGCAGTTCGCCAGATTCGAACCGTTTCTCAAGACCCGGGCAGAACTGGTACCGGCGAAGCTGGTCAACGACGCCGGCCTGGTCGGTGCCGCCCTGGCAACTTCGCTTACATAAAAAAACGCGCCGGCTATCCGGCGCGTCTTCAGCCCTCAAAGGCTCATTCGATCACTTATCTATACCCATGCAGTCAAGAACGAAAGCGTACTCGAAGGCCAGTTCTCTAAGAGCGTCATAGCGGCCCGAGGATCCCCCGTGGCCCGCTCCCATGTTAGTCTTGAGCAGCAGGCGGTTGTCGCTGGTGTTGTGAGCTCTCAGTTTGGCCGCCCATTTGGCGCCTTCCCAATATTGCACGCGCGTATCGTTCAGGCTCGACTGGATCAGGATATTGGGATAGTCCATTTCCTTGATGTTGTCGTAGGGGGAGTAAGACATCATGTAGTTGAAATACTCTTCCTCGTTGGGATTGCCCCACTCTTCATATTCCACCACCGTAAGCGGGATGGAAGCGTCCAGCATGGTGTTCATCAGATCGACAAACGGCACCGCTGCAATAATGCAGTTGAACAGGTCGGGACGCATATTGACAACGGCGCCGACCAGCAAACCGCCGGCACTGCCGCCGACCGCGCACATCTTGTCGGAGTTGGTGTACTTCTCCTGGATCAGGTACTCGCCACAGGCGATGAAATCCGTGAAAGTGTTCATCTTATGCAGCATCTTGCCGTCGTCTTTCCACTTCCGGCCCATCTCGCCGCCGCCTCTGACGTGGGCGATGGCGAAGACAAAACCCCGGTCGAGCAGGCTCAGGCGGGCGATTGAGAAGTAAGGATCCCAGCTAGCTCCGTAAGAACCGTAAGCGTACAGGTACAGCGGGTTGCTGCCGTCTTTGACCAGGCCGTTCTTGTAGACCAGCGAGATCGGTACTTCCACGCCGTCCCCGGCGGTGGCGAAAATCCGCTCCGAAGTATAATCCTCGGGGTTATGCCCGCCGACCACCTCGCGCTCCTTTTTCAACTCCCGCTCGCGAGTTTTCATATTGTAATCGTAGACCGACTGCGGCGTGACCAGTGAGGTATAGGTGAAGCGCAACAGATCGGAGTTGAAATCCGGGTTGCCGTGTGTGTCGTAGGAATACACCGCCTCGGGGAAATCAATGCTGTAGGTCGCATCGTCGTTCAGGTTCGTCACGCGGATAATCTGCAGCCCGTTTTCCCGGGCGTAGACGACCATGTAGTCCTTGAACAGGTCAAGCCCGCTGATGGTCACATCGTCGCGGTGCTTGATCAGGTCTTTCCAGTTCTTCTTGCCCGGCTTCGAAACCGGGGCCGTGACCACCTTGAAATTCATGGCGTTGTCGTTGGTACGGATGTAGAACTTGTTCCCGTGCTGCGACACCGAATATTCTATTCCCTCTTCACGGGGGCGAATTACCTTGAACGCGCCGTTTGGATTGCCGGCGTCGAGATAGTGAACTTCATCGGTGATCTTGCTGCCGATGGCCATCATCACGTACTTATCGTTCTTGGTCTTGTAGACCCAGACACCGAACTTCTCGTCATCCTCCTGGTAAAGCAGCTTGTCCCCGGTCGGATCGGTCCCCATAGTGTGGCGATACAGCCGGTACGACCGCCAGGCCTCGTTCGGAACGGTATAAAACAGGGTCTTGTTGTCGTTGGCCCAGACGACATCCCCCGAGGTGTTTTCGATCTCGTCCGGCAGAATCTCTCCGGTGGCAAGGTTCTTCACTTTGAGCGTGTACCGCTCGCTGCCCTTGTAGTCGACTCCGTACACCAGCATGCTGTGATCCGGGCTGACGACGTACGCCCCCACCCGCATGAACTCGTGCCCTTCGGCCAGCACGTTTTCATCGAGGAGAATCTCCTCCTCCGCTTCCAGCGAGCCCTTCTTGCGGCAGTTGATGGAGTATTGTTTGCCTTCCTCCTCGCGATCGTAGTAATAGTAATCTCCCCTCTTGACCGGCACGGAGAGGTCGGTCTCCTTGGTGCGGCCCTTGATTTCCTGGTAGAGTTCCTCCTCCAATGCCTCGGTGTGCGCCATGACAGCTTCGGTATAGGCGTTCTCGTCCTCAAGATACTTGATAACTTCGGGATTATCCCGATCGCGCAGCCAGTAATAGTTGTCCACCATAACTGTGCCGAACATTGTGTCCACCTTGGGCTCGACCTTGGCCACCGGTGGTTCCGGCGGAAC